>Ga0310120_10000154_pt1 | contig 55248 bp, 63 predicted proteins | sample CB27_AW_983_MG_FD_203506 | JGI IMG/M metagenome (GOLD analysis project Ga0310120, IMG submission 203506) | Marine microbial communities from Western Arctic Ocean, Canada - CB27_AW_983 | ecosystem: Environmental > Aquatic > Marine > Oceanic | place: Canada: Western Arctic Ocean | collected...
GAAGCGACCACGGCCAGCATTGGCGAAGTCGCCGGCGTCGAGGAGTCCACCGCTGAGGAGCTGCAGGAAGCGGTGCGAGAGCAAATGGCCGCGCTGGAACAGGCCACGCTGGAGGCGGCCGAGGCGGAGCAGGGCGCGCTGGAGGTGGCCGAGGCGGAGCAGGGCGAGGCCGAAGCGAGCAACGAACATCCCGCGGCCGCAGAGGCACACGGGGCGGCGGCGAGCCCCACGAGGCCAAGCGACGAAACGGTGGCCGCCGAGGACGATACCACGACAACGAGCTGACCACGCTGAGACACGACTTGTCCACAATACGCATATACAAAGTTGCGGAAGTTCTCGACCTCCCCAGCCAGGAAGTCATCGATCTGCTCAAAGAGCAGCACGGGATTGACGTAAAGAGTGCGTCCAGCACGGTCGAGGAGATCGTCGCTCGCCAGTTCGTCGACCGTGTGTCCCGGGACCGAAAGATTGACCTCCCTCGCGGACGGGGGAGCCAAATGTTTAGTGGGCCCGCGCCGCGGCCTGCCGCCAAGAAGGGACGTCAGGCGACTCAGGCTCCCGAAGAACCGCCTCAGCCAAAGCTCGGACCACCGCGTCTGATCAAGTTGGCAAAGGCCGCGCGGGAGGTTGACGAGGACGCACGGAGTCAGCCCGACGTAGAGGAAGCCGGTCGTAATGAGGGGATCGAGTCGGCCGCGGAGCCGGTGGCCGTCGCGGCTACCCCGGACCAAGGTGCCGACACTCCGCCTCCACCGCCGGTCGCCGAAGTTGCGGTGACGCCCGCGCCGGTAGAGACGGTTGAACGGCCGGCGCCGCGGATGCGTGGTCTTCGCCTTGAAAACGAGCCCCCGCGACTGCGCCCGCCAACCATCCGAACCATCGAACCACGCCCGCCCGTACCGATCGCCCCTGCGGTTGTGCCCACTGCGGCGAGCAAGCCAACAGGGGATCAACCAACGTCACAAACCGAGACCGTACCCGTCGCCGTTACGCCGCCGCCGGTCGAGACGCCACCAGTGGCGCCATCCGTAGAGGCAGCATCGCCTGCGGCACGAGGTGTGGTGGTACCCCCACCGCTCGATACGCCACGACCAACGACAAAGGCGCCAACCGCTTCGTCCCCGGCGCCGGCCGTACCCCAGACGCCAGCCATAGCTCGAGCTCCGGCCGCGCCCCAAACACCAGCGCCAACTAGAGCGGCAGCGGTACCACAAACGCCAGGTGCAGCTCGGTCGCCGGCCGCGCCCCAGACACCAATGGCTGCTCAATCGCCTACACCGGACGCACCGAAACCGGCGGCCGCAACGCGAGTAGCCGTGCCGCGGCCGCTGGGTCGCCCGCCGTCAATGTCGTCGGTGATCGCAAAACCAACGGGTCGTATCGTGCCGCCAACCCTCAGGTTGCGGGTCGAGGAATCGCGTCCGCGTCCCAAACGAGCGATCATCACCAGAACCGTGCCAATTGTGCGGCCCACCCCGCCCCGAGGGCCGGCGACACCGGGTCCTGGTACCGCCCGGCCGCCGCTGGGTGGGCCGCGACCACTACCGTCACAGCCCGTTCGCCCCGGCACCCCCCGTCCATTGCCAGCACGGCCAGCGGTTGGTTACCGACCGCCACCCAGACCATACCGATCACCAGGGAGACGCTCCGAGCGACGAACAAAGATTCAAGCGCCGATCGTCCCCAAGCCGCCGCCTCCGATTACCCGCACCATTACCCTCGCTGAGGGCATGACCGTCAAGGACCTCGCGGACCGACTCGAGGTCAAGGCGAAAGATGTGCTGAAGAAGCTCATCGACCGGCGAATGATGCTGACCATCAACACCACTCTTGACGCGGAGACGGCAACGATGATCGCGCGCGAGTTTGGCGCCGATGTCAAAATACGGAGCTTCGAAGAGGAGATGGTCCACATCGAGGCGGAGGAGACAAAGGCCGAAGACCTGGTGCCCCGGGAGCCGGTCGTCACGGTGATGGGTCACGTAGACCACGGCAAGACCTCGCTCCTCGACGTCATCCGTAAGTCGCGAGTCGCGGAACGGGAGGCCGGTGGCATTACACAACACATCGGGGCCTACACCGTCAGCGTCAAGAAACGCCGGGTCGTGTTTCTGGATACGCCCGGCCATGCGGCGTTCACCGCGATGCGGGCGCGCGGAGCGGGGGTCACGGACATTGTCGTCCTTGTCGTCGCGGCGGACGACGGCGTGATGCCGCAAACGAAGGAAGCGATCGACCACGCCCGCGCGGCGGAAGTGCCGATCATCGTGGCCATCAATAAGATCGACAAATCGAATGCGAACCCGGATCGTGTGAAGCAAGAGCTGGCGGAGATTGGCCTCACCCCAGAAGAGTGGGGCGGGGATACCGTCATGGTCTTGGTGTCCGCCAAGAAAGAGGAGAATCTCGACGGTCTCCTCGAAATGATTCTGCTGGTGACGGAGCTGGGTGAGTTCAAAGCGAACCCAAAACGTGTTGCGAGCGGAACGGTACTCGAGGCAAAGGTCGACCGGGGACGAGGTCCAGTCGCAACGATTCTCGTCCAGGACGGCACACTCAATGTCGGCGACGACTTTATCGCCGGCACTGTGGTCGGCCGAGTGCGGGCCTTGATTGACGACGTCGGTGCGCAAGTCAAAACAGTTGGTCCATCCAGTCCGGTGGAAGTCCTGGGTCTCACCGGGATTCCTCAACCCGGAGATGCGTTCCAGGCGGTCGACGACCCGGCGAAAGCCCGGCAGATCGCGCTGCTGCGTTCAGCAAGCGCCAAAGAAAAGGTGCTGGGTGACCGCAGTTCACGAATCACATTGGAGTCGCTACAGCAACAGCTGGCCGAAGGCAGCACCAAAGAGCTCCCGATCATCATCAAGGCAGACGTTCAAGGCTCAGCCGAAGTGTTGGCGCAAACGCTGGCAAAGCTTGGCGACGAGCGCGTCAAGATCGGGATCATCCACACGGGTGTCGGAGCCATCAGCGAATCTGACGTGCTTCTTGCCTCCACCTCCAACGCGATCATCATCGGGTTCAATGTCCGTCCGGACCGCAACGCGGCCTCTATCGCCAAAGCCGAAGGCGTCGATATTCGCAAGCACTCGGTCATCTACCATGTGACCGACGAGATCAAGCAAGCGATGGCGGGCCTCCTTGAGCCAACGTTGCGAGAGCAGCAACTTGGGGCAGCGACGGTGCGAGAAACGTTCAAGGTGCCAAAGTTCGGGACCGCAGCCGGGTGCATGGTCACCGAGGGTCAGATTAGCCGCAGCAGCGAAGCCAAGGTCAGGCTAGTGCGGGACGGCGTCGTCGTCCACGAAGGCCGGATCGGCTCTCTGCGTCGATTCAAGGATGATGTGAACGAAGTCAAAACGGGCTTTGAGTTCGGTATGGCTTTCGAACGATTCTCGGATATAAAAATCGGTGATGTCATCGAGTCGTTTACGGTCGAAAAGGTGGCGGCAACGGTAAGCTAGTGGCGTGTCTTCGTCGACTCGTGCTATCGCTCTGTTGTCCTTGGAGCTGTATCTACCGGCGGCGCGATCGCTGAAGGACAAGCGACGGGTGCTTCGCGGAATCAAAGACCGGCTGCATCTACTCAATGTCGCCGTCGCCGAAGTGGAGCACCAAGAGTTGTGGCAACGTGTGGGACTCGCTATTGTCACCGTCGGCTCTTCCCGGGTGGTTGTCGAGCAAACGCTTGAGAAGACGCTCGATGAAATCGAACGAAGGGACCCCGGTGCAATCACGCGTTCGGATCTTGAATGGCTCAGCTGAGCGACACGCTCCCGGTTTGGCTTTGCGAGCACTGTAGCGATGCCTCAAGGCTCCCGGCCAGCACGAGTAGGCGACCTCATTCGGGAAGAGCTCAGTGTCCTTCTGCAGCGTGAGGTGCGTAATCCCGACCTCCAACGCGTCACGCTCACGCACGTGCGGATGTCCAAAGACCTCCAGCACGCCCATGTTCTTTACACGGCAACGGCTGACCAGGAGGGCCGCCGAGCGCTTGTACGTGCGTTCCAGAAGACCGGGCCATACCTGAAGCGACTACTGGGGCGGCAACTACGTCTCCGATATGTACCCGAGCTCTCGTTTGAATACGACGAGTCGGTTGAGAGACAGGATCGGGTCGCCCAGCTATTCGCAGAGATCGCCGCGACGCGTCCCCCGGACGAAGGCCACGACGGTTGACCGCGGCTGCCTTCGCAGCTTCCCTGTCCCATGTTTCCCTTATGACTTCTGACCTTGAATCCATCGTTGCCGCCATTACCACTCGCCAGCGCTTTGTCCTCTCGTCGCATGCGCGCCCGGATGGCGACTCCATCGGCTCAGAGCTCGCGCTCGCCTACGCACTGCGCGCCCTCGGTAAAGATGTCGAGGTTGTCAATCACGACGCGGTACCGGCTTTCCTGCAGTCGTTCCCGGGTATCGACACGATTACGGTGGCCCCGCACGTGGATGGGTCTTTTGACGCCGCGATCATTTTAGAGTGTGGCTCGCTCGCCCGCACCGAAGTATCGGGGCTGGACGCGTACTACGTCATCAATATCGATCACCACGACGGAAACGCGATGTATGGAGACCTCAACTGGTTCGACCCAGCGGCAGCGGCGTGCGGGGAAATGGTGTATGAGGTCATCACAGCGTTGAATGTCCCTTTGACAGCACCGATCGCCACGCATTTGTATGTGGCCATCCTGACCGATACTGGGGCATTTCATCACTCGAGCATCAGCGAACAGACATTCGACATCTGCCGGCAAGCAGTTGCGGCGGGAGTGTCGGCGCCGGATATCGCGGCCCGTGTGTATCAGCAGGGAACGGTCGGCCGACTACGCTTGACGGGAACGCTACTCGACAAGATGGACGTTGTCGGTGACGGACACGTCGCCGTGCTCGAGGTTGACCGTCAGACGTTGGAACATACCGGGTGCCCACCGGACGACCTCGAGGGTCTGGTCAACATGCCTCTCGCAGCTCGAGACATTCAAGCGGTCGCAATGTTCAAAACGCTGGACGACCATGTGCGGGTGAGCCTGCGGTCGAAAGACAACATCGACGTCCGCGCCGTCGCATCGGCCTACGGCGGCGGCGGTCACTACAACGCCGCTGGTTGCACGATCGAGCCGGGAGATGACGCGGCACGGGCCGACGTCATCGGCCGTGTCGTAGAGGCAGTTTCGACCGAAATCGACGCCCCCACGGCAGGACCGAACCACCTTCGCGACGCATGACCCGGCGGCAATCGCGGAACGGCAACGACGTTGACCCGAGCGGCGTTCTCAGCGGGGTCCTCGTTGTCGACAAGCCGTCCGGAATAACATCTCATGACGTCGTCTCTCGTGCCCGACGATGCCTCAAGACCCGTCGCGTCGGCCATTTGGGCACGCTCGACCCGCTGGCCACCGGGGTACTGCCGCTCGTTGTCGGGCGCGCAACTCGCCTGGCGTCGTTGCTAGCCGAGGGTGACAAAGTCTACGATGCGGCAATACGTCTCGGACTCGTGACCGACACATACGATGTGACGGGGACTCCGACCGCGGTCGAGAGCGCCACGTCTCCGCAGGAGGTCACTCGCGCAGCACTCGACGTCCACCTCGCCCAATTTCTCGGAACGCGCGGCCAGCGACCACCCGCGTACTCGGCCAAGAAAATTCAGGGCGTCCGCGCCTACACTTTAGCGCGACAAAAGCAGGTCAAGACCCTCGCCCCGGTCGAGGTCACGCTTCGCTCGATAGAAGTCCATTCCATGGTGGACGGCCGTATATCGTGTCGGATTGCCTGCGCGCCCGGATTCTACGTGCGGTCGCTGGCCCACGACCTCGGCGAGTCGCTCGGCTGCGGGGGATGTCTGGAGGCACTTCGACGAGAAAAGAGCGGCGATTTCGGGTTGTATCACGCCGTCACCCTGGACGCCCTCGAACAAGACCCGACTTCTATCGCGCAGTGTCTGGTCCCGTTGTCTGGCCTGTTGCCACGGCTGCCACATGTTGTGGTCACAGAACGTGGGATGCAACGCGTACGTCACGGCAACACGCTCGGTCCGGACGACTTTTTTGTGCCAGACCCCGACAGTGCCGAAGCCGTCCCCGAGATTGCGGCTGGGAATTCCGTCAAAGTGTTGGCGCCGGATGGCGATCTTGTCGCGATCAGCGGGCGCGTGTCCGAGCAACCGCAAGGATCAGCGATAGGGGAGACGGATTCCCTGGCTGCGGGACTGAGGCAGGTAAACCTTTTGCAGCCACGGATCGTTCTAGTGTAAACTCGATCGGTTAGCTGCGGAGAAAAACGGTTCTATGCGGCGGTTTGGTGCGCGCGACAGCGCGTTTCTGGTCCGCTCGCGGAGGTTGAGCAGTGGCGTTTTCCAGGGATCAAAAGTCTGACATTATCGGCTCTTATCGCACCCACGACAGCGACACTGGTTCACCGGAAGTGCAAGTCGCAATATTGAGTGGGCGTATCAAGTATCTCACCGAGCACTTCAAGACTCACTCCAAAGATCATCACTCGAGACGCGGGCTATTGAAGCTCGTCGGTCAAAGGCGACGACTCCTAGACTACGTCAAGCGCAAGGACGTGGAGCGCTATACGAGTCTCATCAAGCGGCTCGGTATCCGCAAGTAGACGGACACGCGCGAGAATGAAGGCGGCACGACACTCGGGCCGCCTCCCCCGAGCCGTCCTACTCGACGACGTCTCTTTTGTTGGGAGCAGACTACATGCATACTGGCCAGCTCACAGTCGGCCACGCGGATCTCGTCATCGAGACGGGAAAGCTTGCGAAGCAAGCGGATGGGGCGGTTGTCGTCAGATTCGGTGACACCATGGTACTTGTCACCGCCTGCTACGCGCCTACCGCGCGCGAAGGCATCGACTTCCTGCCGCTGACCGTTGACTTCCGCGACAACACCTACGCGTCGGGACGCATCCCGGGCGGGTTCTTCAAACGGGAAGGTAAACCCACCGAAAAGGAAGTGCTAACCAGCCGCCTGACGGACCGCCCCATTCGGCCGCTTTTCCCGGATGGATGGAATCGAGAGACCCAGATTGTCGCGTGGGTAATCTCGTCGGATGCCGACAACGACCCGGACGTCTTGGGCCTGACCGGAGCCTCGGCCGCCCTGGCGCTGTCGCCAATCCCACTACAGAAGACCATCGCCGCCGTGCGAGTCGGCCTTGTCGACGGAAACTTCATCGTCAACCCGACCTACGCCGACCGTCGGCAGAGCAGCCTCGACCTTCTGATCGCCGGGAGCCAGGACGCGGTTGTCATGGTAGAGGCTGGAGCAACGGAAATCTCTGAAGAAGAGATACTGCAGGCTCTCGAAGCCGGGCATGCGGCGATCAAGGGCATCGTCCATACGATAGATGAGCTGGCCGCTGCCGCCGGGAAGCCAAAGGTCACCATCCCCGCGCCGCACGTTGATGAGGCGTTGGCCAAGCAGGTGGAAAACAGTGTGCGCGAGCCACTCGCGGACGCCATGCGAATACGAGACAAGCTCGCGAGCTACGCACAGGTCGACGCAGTGCAGGAGACCCTGTTGGCGTCCTACGCTGATGATGACGGTGGCTCATCCGACCGTCGATCCCAGGCCAAACGAGTATTCAAGGACCTCAAAGAAAAGGTCCTCCGGGACGAGGTACTGGAGGTCGGCAAGCGACTGGACGGGCGGGCCTTTGACCAGATCCGCGATATCTCGTCCGAGATCGGCCTCTTGCCTCGGGTTCACGGATCTGCGGTCTTTACGCGCGGGGAAACCCAAGCGCTCGTCACCGCAACCCTGGGCACCCGAGACGATCAGCAGAGAATCGAAGGTGTGACCGGTGAGACCCACAAACGGTTCATGCTTCACTACAACTTCCCGCCGTTCTCCGTCGGTGAAGTCAAGTTTCTCCGGGGACCGGGACGGCGAGAGATTGGCCACGGTAACCTGGCCGAACGCAGCCTCATCCCAGTGCTACCGGCGGAAGAGGACTTTCCGTATACGCTGCGGGTTGTCTCTGACATCCTCGAATCGAACGGATCCTCGTCCATGGCGAGCGTCTGTGGCGGTTCGCTCGCATTGATGGACGCAGGCGTCCCGCTCAAGGCACCGGTAGCGGGCGTCGCCATGGGCCTCATCCTGGATGAGACAGAGGGCAGCAATCGTCACGCTGTTCTCAGCGATATCGCCGGCGCGGAAGACCACTACGGGGACATGGACTTCAAAGTAGCAGGGACGCGGGGGGGGATCACCGCACTCCAGATGGATATCAAAGTCGCGGGTGTGACCACAGAGATTATGAAAGCCGCGCTGGCTCAGGCCAAGGCCGGACGTCTTCATATTCTCGACAAGATGGAGTCGACGATCGAATCGCCGCGTGCGGAAATCTCGAACTACGCGCCGCAAATCGTCACGATCACCATCCCCGTCGACAAGATCCGAGACGTGATCGGCCCGGGCGGGAAGACCATCCGGAGCATCGTCGAGAGAACCGGCGTCAAGATCGATGTCGAGGACGACGGTCGTATCAACGTTGCATCGCCGGATGCCAGTTCAGCGCAAAAAGCCATCACAATTATCGAAGAACTGACGGCTAGCCCGGAGATGAACAAAACATATCTCGGGAAAGTACAAAGGATCACCGACTTCGGCGCGTTCGTCGAAATCTTGCCTGGGATCGATGGACTCCTTCATGTATCGGAAATCGCGCACTACCGAGTGGGAGACGTCCGCGACGAACTGCAGGAAGGTGATCAGGTGTTGGTCAAAGTCATCAACGTCGACCCGTCTGGCAAAGTCAGACTGAGCAGAAAGGCGTTGCTCCCCGTTCCGGAAGGGACGAGCGAGAGCGATGCCGCTCCCCGTTCGAGTCGCGGGGAAGGGTCTGGTAGCGATGGCCCACCGCGCGGACGTTCACGTCCGCGCGGACCCAGAGGTCGAGACGGAAACCGGGACCAAGGCGGGCGCTAGCGTCGCTCGCCGCGTGCCAACAACGCGGCGGCGACGACACGGTCGGTGAACGGAGGGTGGGTCGACAGTAGCCATCGTGCGACCCGCGGTGGGCGCTCCTCCGCGAGGCTCTGCGCGGCCAATCGCCGGACACCAGAGATAAGTGCCTGGGCATTGCCCGTCATCCTGACCGCATCCCGGTCGGCCCGACGTTCTTGCCAGCGGAGAATGAGATTGCGGCCGGGCGACAAGGCACCCAATGTGAGACCAGCGACCAGCGCAAGCGCGGGCAACGCCGCGGGGTCGCCAATCGAGGCAACGCCCAGCATCAGCCGAAGGTGGTCGACGACGACGTGAGCCGACCCGCATACCGCGGTTGCGATCAGACCGTCTGAGACAAGGGTCGTCCAGAGGTCTCGGTGGAGATAGTGGGCAATCTCGTGCGCGACGACTACCTCGATTTCGTCGTCGCTAAAGTCAGCAAGCAACCCGTCCGTGAGTAGAACGCGACGCGTTCTACCCAGCCCCGCCAGCGCGGCATTCGGGTACGGCTGCCCCACCCCAGGGGTCCACTCATAGAGGCCGAGCAGCGGAACGCCGACGCGTCGAGCAAGCGCGTGGAGGCGGTTCCGGAGAGACGTTTTCGTCAACGGCCTCACCCGCGACACCGCGGGTAAGACGACCACTGGTCCGACGTGGGCGAGTGCCACCGTTGCGACCGCAAAGAGCCCCCCACTCGCCAGCCACCAACGCGTCGGCCAAAGGTCGATAGCGAGATAGACGACAGTGGTCACCACCGCGACGACCGCTGTGTGCATGAGCATCGCGGCCACGGTTTCGACCAGCCAGCCGACCATTGTGTTCCGAGAGCCGCGATATCGATGCTCCAAAAAAAAACGGCGATACCAAGACGCGGGCAACGCGAGCACGTCGGCCAAGACGGCGAGCATGAGGGCAAAAATCGCCGCGACGCTCAGCGCGGTTTCTGGAAGCGTCAGGAAACGGACCATTTCGCGCGCGCGGTCGACGCCCCACGGGGAGAGGCCAAGTCCGACGCAGGCGATCAACGGGGCGGCCTGGACCGCCAACGCGAACGACTCCGCCCAGCGTCGGTGACGGTGATAGCGGGTGGACTTGTCCTCGTTCACAAGCTCGTGTCCTGGTGTGAGATAAGAGGACCAGAGCCCACGACGTCGTGCAGGATTACTGATTCAGAGAACGAGACCAGCGTTTGCAAGTGGACAGTCGCAGAAAAATTTATCCACTAGTTGAGATCGACAGAAATCAACTTCGAAACACCTGGCTCTTCCATCGTGACCCCGTAAAGCCGATCAGCGATCTCCATCGTCTTTCGATTGTGAGTCACCAGCACAAATTGGGTATAGTCCTGCATCCCTCGCAGCATCTCGACGAAGCGCCCAATATTAGCGTCGTCAAGCGGCGCGTCGATCTCGTCGAGCAGACAGAAGGGACTGGGCTTGAATTTGAAAATGGCGAACATCAGGGCCATCGCGGTAAGGGCTTTCTCTCCGCCCGACAGCAGCTGAACGCTCTGCAGGCGCTTGCCTGGAGGCTGGGCGATGATGTCGATTCCGCTCTCCAGCACGTCGGTGTCATCGATCAGGAGCAGCCCGGCCCGACCGCCACCAAACAGCGTCGAAAAGATTTTCTGAAAGTGATTGTTGACCGCTTCAAACGCCTCCTGGAAGCGCTCGCGCGTAGTGACGTCGATGCGCCGGATCGCATCGCCGGTCGACCGAATCGAGTCCAATAAGTCCTGCCGCTGCGTCGTCAAAAAGTCGAAACGTTCTTCGAGCGTGTCGAACTCGTCGATCGCCATCATATTCACAGGTCCTAGGCGTTCGATCTTCTCTCGAAGCGCGAGAATACGCTCTTCCGGTGTCTGAGGCGTGTCGTCGTCGCCGTCGCGGGGGCTGGTGGCATCGATGGCGGCGTCTGTGTCGCTTTCAGCGTTCAGCGCGTCCTTCTCAGGTTCGGCTCCAGGGCCATGTCGGTCCGAATCTTCTGTCGGATCCGTGTCATCGGTCCCCTCTGCAACGACGGCACCGATCGCATCGAGACCGCTGTCGTTCTCGAGCTGCTCTACTTCGGCGCGGACCAGTTCGAGGGTGAGCTGAAGTGTCTCCTGACACGTCGTTTCGAGATGAGCCAGGTCGGCTTCAGCCGTGACTCGCTGCACATCAAGCTGCGCGATTGCTGCACGCACGTCCTCGAGCGACTCACGAGACGACCGCAACTGGTCGACTTGATCCCCGATCCGTTGGCGGACGTCGTCTGCGCGCTCATCGAGTGTCTTCACGTCGCCGCGAAGCTGATCGAAACGTGAGACGTCCTCGTCCAATTGCGTCTTCGCCGCGACAATTGTGGCCTCCAGCATCTGTCGTTGCGCGGATGCCTGACGATTTGACTCGCGACACCGTTCGAGCCGGTCGTCGAGATCACGCGCCGCATCACCGAGACGTATGACATCGGCGGTGAGCGCCGCCGCCCGCTCGGCCAGCGCCGCATGGCCGGCCTTTGCATCGGTCACCCGAGCGACCAGCGCCTCGACCCGTTCGCGAGCCTCGAGCAAATGGCGTTGCGACACCATGAATCGCTCGTCCGCCGACCGTTGCTCGATCTCGAGTCTCGCGATAGCCTCTCGGGCCTCGGCTTGCCGCGCATCCAGACTCGCTCGTTTCTCCTCCGCCCTCCGTTGCTCGGTCTCTACCAACCCAGTCTTCTGGGCAAGCCCCGCGAGCTCGTCGTTGACCCGAGTCACGCCGAGCTCTAGTTCAAGGAGCTCCTTCTCGGCCGAGTGCTCCTCGGTCTGAAGCGTCTTGACTCCCGCCTCGGCCCGAGTGGCAAGATCCGCAAAGCGAGCCACGTCCACCTCAAGCTGCTTGACGGTCTCCGTTTCCCGCTCCATCTTGGCGTGAAGCTCTCGGATTTCGCCCTTTGTGGTCAGGATCCCGCGGGCCTCTTCCTTGCCGCCACCGTGCACGACCAACGCGCTACGAAAAACCGTGCCGTCCGCGGTGGTAATCGGATCCGCCGTCACGGCTGCGGCCGCCTCGGAGACGTCGACGGAGGGCGCAAACCAGCGTCGTCGGAGCAACGCGCGCACGCCCGATGCCCCAGCCCCGTCCACGCGCACCAGGTCCGACAACGGAGTGAGGCCGGCCACGGGCGGCGTTTCTGGCTCAGACTCTATCGCGCGATCGGCGATGACGAAACCGCAACGGCCGGCGTTCTGCGATGAGGCCAGCATCATCCCCGCTCGAGCATCGGCGATCGACGGGACCACGATGTATTGGACGAGCTCACCAAGGTTCGCTTCGACGGCTCGCTCATAGTCGCGCTCCATATCGAGATGGTCAGCGACCGAGCCCAGATGGACAACAGACTCAGACGACGCCAACACGAGCCGGGCAGCATCGCTATACCCCTCTCGGGCGGCGACCAATTCCTCTATGGAGCGAGCACGAGCAGCCATCGACGCCAGTTCTCGCTCCCGCTCGCGCATCTCGTCTCCGCGGGCATCGCGTGAGTGACGAGCAGAATCCAGCTCGGCTTCGCGGTCGACTCGCGCCCGCCGAATCGTATCGAGATTTTGCCGCACGCCCGCGACGGCACTCACCAACCGCTCGCCTTCGAGAGACGTTTTTTCGGCCGCGGTCGCCAAGTCATCGGATTCGGCCCCAAGTCTCGTCAGCTCCTCAGCAATCGCTGCGGTGGCCTCGACGGCGTTCTCCACCACGTGTTGAAGCGCGGTCGCGGCGTTGATTGCCGCATATACTTCGCTTCGACACGCCTCGACATCCCCTTCCAAACCTTCGATGGCGGACAGAGATTCGACGTGGTCCGATTCATCCGTGCGGAGGGTCGCGGCGGCCGCCTCGCGCTGGGTCTCGCACTCGGCTGACGCCAGGGTCTGCTGGTGCAACTCGACCTCGAGGGGCGCTCGCTGTTGCTCCAGTCGCTCGAGCTCACTCTCGCCCTCGAGCACCGTCGACCCCAGCACCGTTACCTGGCTCTGGTCAAATTCGATCTGCTGCTGACGACGCCCCATCTCCAGCTCGTGGGCATGCGCAGCGTCGCGGGCCCGGGTCGCGCCCTGTTCGGATTCCGCCAGCTCGATCTGCAGCTGCGCATGGGTGTTCTCGATCGCGGCCAAGGTGGCGGCGGCGGCGTGTTCACGTTCACGGGTCTCGTCGAGACGACGGCTGGCCGCGTCGATCGCGCCTTCCAACGCGACGCTCTTTCGAGAAAACTGAACCTTCTCCCACTGTCTGAGCTCCTCGCGAAGGCGTCGGTAACGTCTCGCCTTTGCAGCCTGCCGTTTTAATGCGCCCCGTTGCTTCTCGACTTCGAACACGATGTCGTCAACACGGGTCAGATTTTGTTGAGCTGCTTCAAGCTTCAACTCGGCAGCACGCCGCCGGGTCTTGTACTTCGTGACACCGGCCGCCCCTTCGAGCAATTGACGGCGCTCCATCGGACGAGCGCCAAGGATCTGCCCGATCTTCCCTTGCTCGATCACCGCGTAGGCCTTGACGCCTACGCCAGAGTCCATGAGCAAATCCTGAATGTCGCGCAGGCGACAGACCCGCCCGTCTATCATGTATTCGCTCTCGCCGGATCGATAGAGCCGGCGGGCCACCTCCACGTCGCGAGAGATCACCGGTCCATCGTCCAGGTCGGTTTCGAGATCGGCGAGGTCATCGATCTCAACCTCAGCCGGCACGAACAGATCTATGTCAACCGCACGAGCTAGGTCTTGTGGCGCCTCTGACGGATTCACGTCCGCTGGCTCGACGTCTTCGTTGACGACTATCTCAGCAACATCCGGAGCTGTGCGTTCGTCGCTGACCGCGAGACCGTTGCCGCCGCGCCCCGGGGGGACACGTCGAGCGCCAAGGGCGGCCAGCACCGCCGTGACATGAGACAGTTGTATCCGTACCTCTGCCGTCGCGGTCGGACGTCTGGCGTCACTCCCGCTGAAAATAACGTCCTCCATGCGCTCACCGCGCAGGCTCCGAGCGCTTTGCTCGCCAAGCACCCAGGAAATAGCGTCAATGACATTGCTCTTCCCGCAGCCGTTGGGCCCCACAATCGCCGTCACGCCTCCATCAAAGGACAGCGCCGACCGTTCGGGAAAGCTCTTGAAGCCCGAGATCTCAATGGAGTGCAGCCGCATCGATCTCCTCGACTCTCGTCTCGTTTAGGATCGGCGTCCACGGGGGCGCCGACACAGGGGGCTGGACCACTGCCTTTCGACACAATTTGTCACAGCCACGTCGTACAACAAAAAAGCCGTCCCAACGGACTGACACCTGTCAGTTCTCGTCGAGCGGCTGGAATCGCTCTACCCGATCGTTCTTCCGCCCCAGTGGCAGTTTTCTACTCGTCCGCTTACCAACGGACCCGTCAAGGACCGCGGTCCATCACCATCGCTCACGCTGAGCCCGGGTTCCTGTGCGGGTTCGTGCGTATTGCGAGAGTGCCCCTATGGACCCGGTCGCAGTGTAACAATGTGGCTACGTATTCGGCAACCAGAGACTACTGTCCCGCTACCAGCGTCGACTCCGACCGGAGCTGCAACAGCTGCTCGGCCTGATCGAATAGCGTCATCGCTCGCTGCGTTTGCGGGTCAGCCCTGAATAGATTCTGACGCGCTTCTTCGAGCGTGAACAACGCGATGTCTATCTCAAGATGAATCATCGCGCGGATGAAATCCTCATCCTGTGCAAACCCTTCTTCATCAACGGTGAGACCGCGGTCTTCCAGATGGGCTTTGAACTGGTCCAGAAGGTCGGCGTCGACCTCGAACCCACGGTCTACGAGGACCCGCCCCGAGCTCGCCGCAGCGATCCGATTGTCGCCTTCCGCCGAAAAACGCTCGGCGAATCTCGCAAACTCCTGCCGGGCGGCCAGCACGCGCCCAAAGCGTGACGGGTCGAACCCCTCGATAGGCCCCGGGACGAGGCGGTCAGGTTCAACGCCGCCGCCACTGAACACTTCTCTCCCACCGTCCGTATATTTGCGGTCGGCGACCACATGTTCGCGCGTCTCCTGCTCGCGTAGCGAATAGGTGAGATATTCCTCAAAGCTGGCGTCCCACGGACGCTGAATCATCCGTCCACTCGGCGTGTAGTAGCGCGCGGTTGTCAACGCGAGCCCAGCGCCATGGCTCACTCGATAGACCGACTGCACCAGCGCCTTGCCAAAGGTGCTTTCCCCAACCACCAGGCCTCGGTCGTGGTCTTGGATGGCACCGGCCACAATCTCGGAAGCGCTCGCGCTGTTGCGATTGACTAGGACGATGAGCGGAACATCCGTGAAGTCGCTCTCTTGTCGGGCATGATAGTCCTGGTCTGAATTCGCAACGCGCCCGCGCGTGTAGACGATCAGGTCGCCCTTTGGAAGAAACGCATTGGACACCCGAATGGCTTGGTCCAGAGGCCCCCCAGGATTGTTCCGAAGATCGAGAAGAAGCCGCTCCATGCCCTGTGACTCCAACTGGGCAAGGGCTCGCTCGAGATCACGGCCGGTCGTTTCTGAAAAGTCACGAAGCCGGATGTAACCGGTTCGGTCGTCCGCCATGAACGAGCCTTGGATGGTCGGAATGGTGATCTCATCTCGTTCCACTGTCAGCGGGATCAGTGCTTCGTATCCCTGACGCCGAATAGCGATTTCAACCGAACTACCTTTTGGTCCACGCAAGAGACGGACCGCGTCTTCGACCGTCAGGTCCGTCGCGTCTTCTCCGCTAATCTCGGCGATCACATCGCCGCGCCGCAACCCCTGGCGAAACGCAGGAGACCCCTCAAAAATACTCATCACGGAGATACCGCCATCAATCACATTGATGGAAATACCGAGCCCATAGTACCGGCCCTCCTGGCGCTCGCGGAGCTGCGCATAGGACCGTGGATCCATGAAGTTCGAGTGGGGATCAAGCGTCTGCAGCATCCCGCCAATCGCTTGATATACGAGGCGCTCGGTGTCGACCTCGTCGACGTAGTTGGCCTCAATCGCTGCTAGGGCGTCGGCAAACGCATCGTAGTGTTCAGGTAAGGTTTCCTGAGTGGCGAAGACCTGGCCGCCAAACACCCCTCCGGCCAGCCCTCCAAGCACGACCACCCCTGCTCCCAGTGCTAACGACGATAGGCCTCGCATGTCGGCATGCTATCAAAATAAGCTCCCGTCCTGCAATGACTTCGAGGTATCCCTTGCGGCCAGCGGCCTTGACTTCGAGGTATCCCTTGCGGCCCGCGGCCTTGACCATGTGGACCCACATTTCTATAATGCCAAGAGTCGTTTGCGGCCTCCTGAAAGATATGGGGCTGCTCTCGGTATCGTCGCGGTCCCCGCGGCCGGAACTTTTCACGAGCAGCAAGGAGCAGCACTATGTTCGGCTCAATCGGGATGCCCGAGCTAATGATCATTTTTGTCATTGCCCTGATCATTTTCGGCCCCCGCAAGCTCCCCGAACTCGGTCGCTCGATGGGCAAGAGTTTGTCGGAGTTCAAGCGCGCCTCGAACGACCTCCGTAATACGCTCGACGAAGAGATCCGGATCGAGGACAAGCCACCTCCGCCGCCAGCACCGAAGTCGATGGCCTCGAACGACCTCCGTAATACGCTCGACGAAGAGATCGGAATCGAGGACAAGCCACCTCCGCCGCCAGCACCGAAGTCGATGGCCTCGAACGACCTCCGTAATACGCTCGACGAAGAGATCGGAATCGAGGACAAGCCACCTCCGCCGCCAGCACCGAAGTCGATGACGCCGACTCCGGCTGCCGAAACGACACCCGAGAGCACTTAGCGCCTGGCGTGCGCCGCTCTTTCCTAACTGCCTATTTGCGCGATTGTTCCCCAACGAGGCATTCTTGACGTTTCGAGCGCGGCAAACCTGGACTTTCCGGCGCTGTTGCCGGTCAGAGATCGTGTCTGCCTCTCAAGATTCAGGCAAATACCCGCTCGCTTCGCGCTCAAGTCACACGTAGGATGGCGCTCGCACCGTTTCCCGACTCTCTGGAACCTGATAAGGACGAATCGCCTGGCGGCGGGCTCGCCGGTGCAGGTGGTGGAAAAATGTCCTTCTTGGAGCACCTAGATGAGCTCAGAAAACGCCTCGTAGTTAGCGGCTGCGCCTTGCTGGGTGGATTCCTGCTGTGTTTTGTCTTTATTCAACCGATCTTTAACTTCATTATGGTGCCGTTATATGAGCTACTGCCCGAAGGCGGGCGGCTAGCTTACACGGAACCAGCCGAAGCGTTCCTCCTGTATATCAAAATCGCAGCCCTGGCGGGGCTGGTGCTGGCCGTGCCCGTGATCCTTAGCCAGGTCTGGCGATTCGTCGCTCCCGGGCTCTACTCCCACGAAAAAAGGTTTGCGATTCCTTTTGTCGTAGGCGCGACGATCTTCTTCGTCGGTGGCGCTGCTTTCTCTCACTACATACTCTTCCGAACGGCATGGGTTTTTTTTGCGGGGTTTGGGTCCGATTTCCTCGAATTCATCCCGCGAATTCAGCCAGCGTTTTCACTGTATGTGAGGCTTCTCTTGGCATGTGGACTCGTGTTTCAGATGCCAATCTTGGTTTTCTTCCTGTCCAAGGTTGGGGTGATCACCGCAAGTTATCTGACCAGGAATATCAAGTACGCAGTGCTTCTTATTTTCATCTTCGCGGCGGTACTGACGCCGACCGGCGACCCTGTCACATTGACAATGATGGCAGCGCCAATGATCGCCTTATATGGCCTCAGCATCGGAATTGCTTGGGTTGTCCGACGGGGCGACCGGCCGGACAAAGACAATTCGAATGAGCCTGAGGATGACTCCGGCCTCTCTAGCTAGTCACCTGTCGCGGAAATGACCTACCGCGTGACAGCGGCGATGCTTCGGCATGCCCGCGTTGCTTCTCGGGCGCCCGCGCGCCCCAACGCGACGGCCACCTTTGCGGGAGACACCGCCAGCACTATCAATGCCGGCGTTGACCTTCTACTGGTCTGAACCGTACTATCTGCATTGGATCTAAAGAGTGCGCGGCAACGCGCCGCGGCTCTTCGGGAAGGGTTTCCAACTGAGAACGCTGGGGTTCTATGAGACTACGTCTAGTTGCTACCACAGCACTAGTAGGGTCCATGCTGTTCATGGGCAGTCCTGCTACGGCACAATCTGATGATGAGGCTCCCAATCGTCGAGCGAATTCAACCTTCCTCGGCGACACCGGCCTCTGGTTCGTCCCAACCGCCGAAACCCTGCCCGATGGCAAATTTTCGACAAGCGTCCAGCGGGCAAACTTCGACCGGCAAGAGGGCATAACCGACATTCAGCACTACCTGGCGACCTTTGCGTTCGGCATACACGAACGCGTGGAGCTCTTTGGTTCCTTCCGTGGGATCACTCGGGTGGACAGGGACACGCGACCGCTCTTTGACGCGACGACCGCGATCGGCGGTCCGACAGCAAGTTTCCCGCTCGCCACACAGCCGTTTTCAGGTTCTCAAGTGGGCGACGTCCTCGTGGGAGCCAAGGTCAGCCTGACGTCCGAGCAAACGCAAGCTCCCGTCGCATTCGCGTTACGTGGCCTTGTGAAACTGCCGTCCGGTTCAGAGGCGAATGGCGCGTCAACCGGAAAGACCGACGGCGCCTTCGACTTCATCGCGAGCAAGGATCTGGGTGCGGCGGAAATCTCCGCTTTTGGTGGTTTCCTGGTCAGAGGTGACCCGGATGGGATCGACCTCCCGAATGCATTGCGATGGGGAGCGGGTATTGGAATTCCTGTTGGACGCACTGTCAGCGTGTTCGGGGAAGTCAACGGGAACGCGCTCAGCTCAGACACAATTGGCCTCGACACTCCGTTGATGGGTTCTGACGGAAGCTTCTCGTCCACGCTGTCGAACGTCAAGAGCCCGCTCGACGTGATGTTCGGTCTGCAGTGGAACGCCCCGAGCGGACTCTACGTTGGGGCCGGTCTCAACTACGCGGTCATCCACGATATCGACAGCCGACGTTCGGTGGGTGGTGACCGGGTAGGCCTACTGGTTCGCATCGGGTATCACCCCGGCGTCAACGTCTACCAGCCACCTCCACCACCACCTCCTCCGCCTCCAGCGAACGGACCGCCGACCGTAACCCTGACCTGTGATCCTTGCACCATTATGGTTGGCGACGAATCGTTGCTTCGGGCTGACGCGCAGGACCCGGACGGCGACCCATTGACGTATGCCTGGAGCGCACCAACCGGCGAATTTCAAGATCCAGGGAATCGTGAAACTCAGCGATGGTTGTCCCCCGACATCTTGGTGCCGCCCGTCCCCGTCACGGTAACCGTCGATGACGGCCGAGGCGGAACGGCGACCGACACAACGACGATCACCATTCTCGAGCCACCGGCCCCACCGAAACGAACGTATGTTTTCGAGGACGTGCACTTCGACTTCGACCGGTTTAGCCTGCGCACGGGTGCAGCCCGCGTCTTGGATGAAGTGGTGGCGGCCATGCAAGAAGACGAGGACCTCACGATTCAAATCGAAGGCCACACGGGCAACATTGGTACCGCCGAATACAACCTCGCACTCTCCGGACAACGAGCGACCTCAGTCGAGGATTACTTGACCAGTCGCGGGATTGCGGCGTCGAGACTCACCACCATTAGCTATGGTGAAGAACAGCCGGCGCATGACAATTCACGGGAGGAGACGCGCCGGCTCAATCGGCGGGCGGCGATGGTCGTCAGGTTACAGTAGGCTCGCGTTGCTCACTCCCTGTGCCTTGGCAGTCGGGCGCCGCTCGGCCGGAGCATGGTCAACTCTCTGGGCAACAGTCCCGTTAGTACGCTTTCGCGAAATAGACGTCCGTCTGACCGGGTTCGCCACACTCGATACACGGACCCGACGCCGGCGGTGGATCGAGGGCAATATTCCGGATGGTCGCCTGCGTCGCCGTTTTGACCTTGGCTTCACAGTCGGCGCGACCGCACCATGGCGCGACCACAAAGCCTGGTCGTCCCTCGAGCAACTGGTCAAACTGCTCGCGAGATGTGACGTGCGCGGTGTGGGCGTCACGAAACGCGAGAGCCCGCGCGAACAAATCTGACTGGATAGACGCCAGTAACTCGGAGACACGCGACGTGAGCCCATCCATCGGGGTCGGGATCTTCTCGCGGGTGTCTCGACGCACGAGCATGACTTGGGATTTCTCGATGTCCTTTGGACCGATCTCCAAACGGAGCGGCACGCCCCGCATCTCCCACTCGGCATATTTCCAGCCGGGCGAATGGACCTCGCGGTCGTCGAGCTTCACGCGCACGCCCGCGGCTGACAACGAATCCCGTATCCGCTGGGCGTGGGGCAGCACGGTTTCTTGCCAGTTTCCGCGAGGAATAGGGACCATCACGACCTGATGCGGGGCGACCCGTGGAGGCAGAATCAGACCGCTATCGTCACCGTGAGTCATGATGACCGCCCCGATCAGACGGGTAGTCATACCCCACGATGTCTGCCACACGTGCTGGACCGACTTATCACGCGCCTGGAACGTAATGTCGAACACCTTCGCAAAGTTCTGACCCAGCATGTGCGACGTCCCGGCCTGTAGCGCGCGACCATCGCCCATGAGCGCCTCTACGGAATATGTGTGGGCCGCGCCCGCAAACTTCTCGCTCTCAGTCTTCCGCCCGTCGATCACAGGCATCGCCAACTCGGTTTCCAAAAACTCCTTGTAGAGGCCGAGCATCGCCAGCGCCTCGGCCTCTGCTTCCTCGCGCGTCTCGTGCGCCGTATGTCCCTCTTGCCACAAGAATTCTGTCGTTCGCAAGAACAAACGCGTCACCTTCTCCCATCGCACGACATTCGCCCATTGATTGATCAGCACCGGAAGGTCCCGCCACGACTGAATCCATTTCGCATACATCGTGCCGATGATTGCTTCGGACGTTGGGCGTACGACGAGCGGTTCTTCTAGCTCTTCGTCGCCACCCTTTGTCACCCATGCAACCTGCGGGGCGAAACCCTCTACGTGAGCGGCTTCCTTTTTCAGAAGGCTCTCTGGGATGAACAGCGGAAAATACGCGTTCACGTGTCCCGTCGCTTTGAAGCGACGGTCCAACTCGGACTGCAACAACTCCCAAATGGCATATCCATAGGGCCGGATGACCATGCTGCCCTTGACCGGAGAATAGTCGGCAAGCTCGGTGCGTCGGATGACGTCCGTATACCAGCGGGAAAAGTCCTCAGACCGCGGGGTGATTTCGGTGACAAACGCATCCTTTTTTGCCGACATTGAAACGTATCCTCCGTAAGGCGGTGGGGAAGCCGGTCCCGTTCGAGGCGTGCAGAGCGGTGGTCCTACCGGCCGGGGTCTCAACTTTGTTGATATCCTACATTAGCCGTTTGCCGCTCGACCCCACCGAGTCATAGCCCATGCCCGACGCTTTGGAAATAACCGTTCAGACTGCCTCGCGGACTTATCCCGTCCATGTTGGCGAAAACCTGGTGGGCGAGCTCGACCAGCTCATCACGAAAGCTGGCAGCACCGGTCTTCGCTTTGTCGTATCAAGTCCGCCAATTTGGAAGCTCCACGGTGCCGCAATACGGGCCGCGCTCAATCCGACGGAAACGTTTCTCGTCGCGGACGGAGAGCAGGCTAAGACACTACCCACCGCGGCGCAACTCTACGATCCATTGATTCGCGCCGGCGCCGACCGTAGCGTCACCCTTGTGGCCGTCGGCGGTGGGGTCTTGGGAGACATGGTCGGTCTCGTGGCCGCGACGTATCTTCGCGGCGTTCAGCTGGTCCACGTACCAACCACGTTGCTGGCTCAAGTCGATAGCTCGATCGGGGGAAAAGTCGGGGTCAATCACGCTCTAGGCAAGAACCTCATCGGCGCGTTTCACCAGCCGATCGCCGTCGTCACCGACCCGAGACTTCTCGAAACGTTGCCGCGCCGTGAGTTCAGGGCAGGTCTCTATGAAGTCATCAAATATGGCGTCATTGCGAGCCGGGACTTGTTCGACCGCATCGGACGAGACCTCAAGATGATCGTCGCGCGGCAAGCCGATGTCTTGGTCCCGATCATCGCCGAATCGTGTCGCATCAAGGCCTCAGTCGTCGCTGAGGATGAACAGGAAAAAGGGCTACGACGAATCCTGAATTTTGGCCACACCATCGGTCACGCCATCGAGGCCGTGACGGGTTACAGTCGGCTGCGTCACGGCGAAGCCGTCGCGTTTGGCATGCAGGCCGCAGCGCACCTCTCAGCAACACGGGGCCTGCTCCCCGATTCGGACCGGGACGCACTCGCCCAACTCGTGGCCGCGCTGGGTCCCCTCCCCTCCGTAAGCGATTTGAATCCTGATGCGGTTGCCGAAGCGATCCGCCGCGACAAGAAGGTCCTCCACGGTCGGCTGCACATGGTGCTGACGACCGCGCTTGGTCAAACTACGATCGTCGATGACGTGACGGAGGCCGAGATTCGCGACAGCCTCGCCGCCATCGGAATCAGAAAATCTTGATAGGCGCGTAGATTCTGCGTGACCGATGTCACTGTGTTCGGTGTTTGACGGACGGTGGGTCGCGGTGGAGCGCATGGTGCGTAAGCTTGATCTCAAGGTCCCGAGGGCTGATCTTCAGCCGTATTACCGCGAGCTCCCGGCTCCCACGCGACTCTCGCAGCGCGTGACGAAGCTTGTGCCGTTCGAACTTTCGAACTGGCTGTAGATTCGCACGGAGGCGTCTTCGAGACTTCCGCTCACGTCCAGTAGATCCCAGGGATCGACGATGCGTTCGTCCCGGCCTTCGGTGTCGGGGCCAAGGTTCAAATGTCGAGGGTGAATCTCGGTCGCGTCACACAAAATGACTGCGCGTTCGATCGAGTTCTGCAGCTCTCGGACATTGCCCGGCCAGTGATATCGAACGAGTGCGTCTTCGGCGGCGGGGGATAGACCAAGTCCGCTTCTGCCGACGTTTCGTGAACATCTGCCCACAAAAAAGCGCGCCAGCAACGGAATATCGTCGGCCCTCTCCCGGAGGGGCGGGATCTCGATCGGAAACACCGAGAGTCGAAAATATAGGTCTTCCCTAAACTGACGGGCCGACACCGCGGCGAGGAGATCTCGGTTGCTGGCGGCCACAATTCGAACGTCGACACGAATGGGCGTCGTGCCTCCCACGCGGTCGAACTCTCGGTCCTCGATGGCCCGCAGAATCTTTACCTGGAGCGGTAAGGTGAGGTCGCCAATCTCGTCTAAGAGAAGCGTACCGCCGTGCGCGGTCTCAAACCTCCCCGGCTTGCGAACCGCGGCGCCGGTGAACGCCCCCTTCTCGTGCCCGAACAGCTCGGATTCGAGCAGCATCTCCGGGATAGCGGCGCAGTTGATCGCGACAAACGGACCGTTCGCCCGGGGACTCAGCTCGTGCAGTGCGCGGGCGAACAGTTCCTTCCCGGTACCACTCTCTCCAGCGAGGAGCACTGTCACCTCGCTGGTTGCGGCCCGACGTAGGGCTGAGACAACCGCCTTGAGCGACGAATGCTTGCCGACTATCTCAGAGAGACCATGCGGTGCCACGAGCGCGTTGATACAGCTCCGCCACCTGGGTCACCACGACCGCTCGCTGGGGCGCAGAGAGGAAAGCCACCGCCACGCCGCCGATGAGCAGAACGACGGCCAGTGCCACAGACAATTCAGCAAGCGCCATTGACTAGTGGACCGAACGATTAGCGTCGCCCCTTCAGGGCGGTCATCCAGACGACCCCCGGGTCGGACCTGACGGTTTTCGCGCCACCGGTTCGACCGACCCACTGGGCCGACAAAACGACCACGTCGAGCACGAGCAAATCCTGTGGCGCCCGGCTATGGGCGCGCACGCTCCATCGACGCACATACGCGAACCCAGAGGAGGGCACGGTCCCAGCCCCGAGCCACTCCCCTTGCGAGTCAAGGTAGTCTACGTATCCGGGCACATCAGCAAACAGCGTTCCGGCAGTGGCGGTCCGTAACCCGACCCCAACGCGCGCCCCGAACGCCCCGGGCGTGTCGACAGCGACATCGGTTGATAGGTCTGACGTGCGCACGACGCCCGGGCTGCGATAGGACCAGGTCAACCCGTGAAGCTGCTCGATTTTCTGAACGGCCAGGAAGAGGGCCACCGTCTCGCGCGACGTCGCCGCGGTCGCACGCTGCGACACGACCAACAGCTGAGCCACCCCGGCTGACACGAGTGCGATGAGCCCCGCCGCGACGACGGCCTCGACCAAGAAGAATCCGTCGGTCCATGCCCAGTCAGCGGTTCGCGCTCTCGGCCCGCACCGCGCTCGCTGGTCCATGCAGAAGAACCTTTGCAAGGACCACGCTCAATTGACGCGGAAACGTCTGCTCGCATCTTCAGCTCTGGCGACCTCTGGACCTGTCAGAAAATGACAGGGCGTCGCACGCCGCCCATCGCAGAAACGGCACGGCCCGTCTATCCACACACGAAACCGACATACCACGCGACTATCGGCTCGGCCGCCAGCGCAACCGCGATCGCGGCAACCGCTAAGAACGACCCAAACGGCAGCGGGTACTTTCGCCCTGCAAGACCCAGAGACAGCAGCGTTACGCCCACGATTGACCCGAAGACCGACGCCATCATCAGCGTGACCAAGACCTGTGGCCATCCGAGAAACGCGCCGATCATTGTCAGCATCTTGACGTCACCCATGCCCAGACCTTCCTCGTGCCGCACCCGGTAATACGTTTCCGCGAGAAGATACAAGCTGCCGCCACCGACTACCGCGCCAACCACCGCGGAAGCCAATCCCTGTCCACCGCCCATGACCGCTGCCGCCGTCAAACCTATCCCAATCCCAGGAACGGTCACGACGTCCGGTAAGAGCCGATCGCGAAGGTCAATCACAAAGAGCACGATCATGGCGCAGCAGAAGACGAGCCGCACGAGCAACAGTGGTTGCCATCCGAGAAGCGCCCACAGTAAAACGAATAGCCCACACGTCGCGAGCTCGACCACCGGATACATCCACCCGATAGCCCCACCGCAGCTTCGGCAACGGCCGCGCAACGCCACATACGCTACGACGGGAATGTTCTCAAACCACTGGAGGCCGCGACTGCATCTAGGACAGCGGGACCCTGGCGTGACCACCGATTCACCGCGTGGCAGGCGGTGGATGCACACATTGAGAAAACTGCCGACGGCCAATCCGCCGAGGAACGACCCGAGAAAGGCCCAGACCTGCCCGACGGCAAGAATCTCAGTCATCACGGTAACCGACCTTCGGGTGTCCGGCGTCGGAAGGAGATTCCGGGAGAAAACTGACGCGGCGCCTTACGGTCGGGTCGCCAAGACCGCATCCCAAGACTTCCGCCGTCTCCGCCGTGGGAAAGACCAGCTGCCGGAGCAACTTGAATGTGGTGGTTTTTCCCGATCCCTTGGGACCGAGATAGCCGACAAACCTCTCCTGGCTCGATATCCAGACTCACGCCGTCTAAGGCCCGGTGAGAACGGACCCGCCAGAACCCAACTGCGAAATCCTTCGTCAGTCCGAGCAAGCGGACGGCCGGCATGGACCTCGTCTTACTGGGTGGCCTCTCGTTCGAGCTCGAGGGCTATCGCTTGGTCAAAAAATTCTGGGCTCAGACCACTACTGAGCAAGACGCCATTGATGATAAAGGTTGGTGTGGCCTCCACGGGCAAGGTCGCCCCTACGGCGATGTCGGCCTTGACGTCTTCCACAACCTCGTCGTATCGAGTCATCAACCAGGTATCGTCAACCCCGACTATGTCAGCCAGAGCCTCCGCTACCGTGTCTGGTGTCATGCCCGGTTGATTGGCATACAGCCATCGCTGCATCCGTCGCCCTTCGTCTTCGCCGACCTCCATGGCGAGACGGGCGGCCACCGCCGCTGCACATGCGGCCCTGTGGGGACCGCTCGGCGACTGGTCATTGCACGTTGAGTCCAACGGAAAGTCGACCATCACGAGTCGCACCTCACCGGGGTGACTCGATTCATATTTTGTAAAGACAGGTTCGTAGGCAAGGTGGGTGTTCGCGCACGCCGGACACTGGTAGTCGTTGAACTTATACACCACCACCAATGCGCCACCGGTGTCCGCCGCCACCTCCAAATCGACGCGCGGCAGCTCGGCCCAATAGCGGGCAAACTCGGACCGCTGGTCCTCTGCCGACAGCGGCTGACGCGCAGGCGTCGAGTCTGACCCGGAAGACGCGGCCGCCACGGCGGCAGCGAGACCCGCCAGGGGCTGAGGCTGGGGAAACCAGACGGCTGCGACTACCATCGTGATGACAAATGCTACTGGGGCGACGAGACGGGTCGGATGCTTCACCAGCCGCGCCGCGTCTTGAAGCACGGCGGCCGGAAGCTTGAGGACCGGAGTCGAGGCGCCGGACCCTGCCAGCAGGAAAATCCCAATGACGGCAACATAGACTAGGCCACACATGAGACAAAACGTCTGGAGCACATACAGCGATGCAAACGCCATATACATGCCTACTGACAACCCAATGGTGGACCACACGAGAAAATAGCCGGCCACGTGCTCTCGGGACGCGTCCGACGCCCGTCGGTCCGCCATGGTCAGCAAGAGCACGACACCAAACCAGAAGACCCCGCCGAGCGCAACGGGAATCCCTGCCACGCTGCCATAGCGGCTCTGATAGAGCGTGGTGCAGCTCACCGTCTCGTTCACATCACAGAAGCTGGTATAGCCAGGGTCGCTCATCAGCTGGTAGTGCATGTAGGTCGAGCTGACGGATGCCGTCAACCCCACCGCAGCAAGCACGACTACCCACCACCGAACACGTCCGGTCATCTCACCCGCCCTTCCGCTGCTCTCATCATTGCTACTCGTCCGCTATGCTACTCGTCGACTATTGAATGGGAGTTGCGCCCTGGGGCGTCCCGGCCTGGGTGGGCGGCACCGCTCCCGTGAGCGATTGAAAGATCGTGCCACTTTGATTCGTCCCAAAGAACCGTCCGCCTCCGGCGGTAGCTGGATCCGCCCCTGCGAAGTATGTGGTGGCCACTGTTCCGGCCGCAGCGCCATTGCACGAGGCCGGCGCTCCGTTGGCAGGCGGGCCGGCAACCAGTGCCACGTTGTAGCCGCTCTTGAGTGATGGATCTACCGAGAGGTCTGCCCCGATAAAGCCGTCACCGTCTGCCACAGTAATCGGCGGGAGGGCAAGGTTGGCGAGCGTTGGCGCGTAGAACCCACCTCCGCAACTGGCCGAATACGCAGCTTGGGCACTGACAATGGCGCGGAGTGAGGCAATCGCCGCGACTTCGTTGCCCGCGGTCCGTATGCGGAGATAACCGGGAACCGACATGCCTCCAATCACGCCAATGATCACGACAACAACCAGGAGCTCGATCAATGTGAAGCCTCGCGCATCCGCGAGGCGACGGGTTCGCGGGCTGCGGCGGCACGCGCTCCCATGCGTTACGAAACCACGTACTGCTTTCTGGAGTGTTGTCTTGTCGTGCATCGGTCCTGCCCCCTCGCGAAGGTTCACGCGACGATTCTCACACAGCCACATTCTACTAGTGCACCGCCGTCGAGATGAAGTCAATCCTCGGGCCCGCAGAGTCAGAACGCGAGATGGGTGACCAGATCGAAGATCGGCAGATACATGGCGACAACGATCGCCCCCACGACAAGACCCACTGACGTAATCATCACAGGCTCGAGCAGCGCCACCGCACCTTTGGCGGACACGCCGACCTCTTCCTCGTAGAAGTCGGCGACCTTCGCCAGTGTGACATCTAAACTGCCAGTAGTTTCACCGATAGCCACCATGTGCGTCAGCATAGAAGGAAAGACCTTGGCCCGTCGAAGCGGAGCAGACAACGGTTATCCGTCTTCGACGGCAGCCCGCACACCCACCACGGCGTCCTCGAGCACTGCATTCCAGGTCGTATAGGCCGTCGTCTCGAGACTCTCGAGAATTGGGACACCGGCGCCCAAAAGAGTCGCGAGTGTGCGACAGAAACGCGCGACAGCCACTTTCTGGACGATCACTCCGAGCACGGGGATGCCGAGCACCAGGCGATCGAGCACACGGCGGCCGATGTCACTATGACGGTAACGCCGGAGCCCCGAACCAGCGCTCGCCAGACAGAGACACAAGGCTGGAAACGCCGAGATGGAGACGTCGCTGACCCAAATGACTATTCGCGTTGGAGGGGAAGTGTGGCCCCTAATCCGTCGAACAGCGAGGCAAACGTCGGAATCACTTTCCACAGGATTGCCGCGACGACGAGCGTGGCGGTCGCCGCCACTGCGGCCGGATACGCGACGGCGGACACCCCATGGCCCCGGAGGACGACCTGTTTTTCGAGCCACACAGCGAGACGGTCGACAATGGTCTCCAGATTCCCGCTGAGTTCCCCCGCGTCAATCATATTGGTATACAAGGTGCCAAAGGCGGCCGGATGTCGACGCATGGCGTCCCCAAGCCCGGCCCCCCCATCGACGGCCATCCGCAGGTCGCCAACGATGCCGCGGATGTGCGGGTTGTCCTGCTGCGTCGCCAATATGGCGAGGCACTTGGCAATCGGCAGTCCCGCCCCGAGCATGACCGACAGCTGACGGGTAAACACGGCCAAGTCTCTTGCAGAAAACGCCCCCCGACGAGTCGCCAACTGGACTCGACGACGCAAACCAGAGCGACAACAAATCTGCGATACGACGATCTGCTCGCGCTGCAACGCTGCCGCGACGGCCTCGACCGAGTCCGCCGACCGTTCTCCGCTGACGAGCCGGACGAGACTGTCCGCTTCGAGCCCCAATGACGACAGGTCGAGAACGAGACGCGTTCGGTCCAACAACCGCAGCACAACCTTCTCGCCAAACAGCGTTGGCAAGCACGACACGCGGAAATCGACCTCTCTTGTCGTCCCACCGTCACGAAAGCACAGCTTGACCCGACCGTCCTGAGGGAGTCGTCGCTCAGCGATGTCCAAGTTCGCCATCACCTTGAGTCTCGACACCACTGGGTCTCGACTCGGCGGCGACAATGTCACGGTCTCGTGCAGCACGGCATCGAGGCGCAACCGTATGCGGCAGGCGCTTTCGTAGGGCTCCACATGGATATCACTGGCGCCTTTGTGGATGGCGAACGCCAGTAGCACGTTGACAAAACGGACGACGGGTGACGGCGAGTCATCGTGCGCGAGGCGCTCCCATGCGACGACTCCCATCTCCTCTTGGTCCTCCTCGCCCCCCTCCGCGTCTGGCCGATTCACCTGCGAACGCCGAATATCGGCGAGTTCACCCGCGGCGATTTCGAGCGCGTTGAGACCGGACCGGTCGGTGGGCCCGGAACGAAGGTAGTAGGTCTCGAGCGCGGCGAGGATGGACGCTTCTGAGGCGACCACCGAGCGAAGATTGCAGCCGGTAATGAACCGAATGTCTTCGATGGCCCTGAGGTCGGTCGGGTCCGTCAGCGCTACGGTGAGGGTAGCCCCGGAGCGACGCAGGGGAACGACCCGATACTTGCGGGCGGTGTTACCGAGGATGAGTTGGGCAACCGCCTCATCCACGTGGAGCCGGACCTGGCCGCCCCCGTCAGAATCCGACGCGTCCGGCGAGGCTCCACCCTCGCTCTGTCTCCTCGTGTCCTCGCGTGAGTTGACCATCGAGATAAACGCCGGTCGTCAGCGCCGCACTGAATCCGAACGCACCGACAGGGTGAAGATCGCGCCGAGTCATGCCATCCGGCCCCACCGTCGAGCTCCGGTGTGCCCAGGCGTCGAGATCGACCCGGGTACCGCCTCGCACGGCGAGCGACTCGCCAAACCAGTACTCTGCCCCGACCGCAAGTTTCCGTTGCCGGTGACCGTCGAGAAGGTGCTGACGCCGGAGGTCGACATCGAGCGCAACCCGCAATCGGCCGACTGCCCGAACCGCCACGCCGGCCCGCACCAGACGCTCGAGTCGAAACATGCTGCCGTCCGGAGCCTGAAGCACAGGTTGGAGCAAGTTGCGCGCCACAAATCCAACCTGGACCGCCCCGCGACCGACTTTGACCCCGAGATCCCAGTCGAGGGCGTTCTCGCCACGCCGGCTCAGACGCTGGGCGTCCTCGAGCCGAGTGCCGATGTCGGCGGCAGTTGCACTGTGTCCCACTCCGTAGTTAGCGCGAACATAACGGATGCTTGTCCCGACACTCACGTTACGCGAGATCATCTGAGCGCCGGTGAGGGCAAAATTGTCGAGCGTGAGTGACCGAATCCGAGGTCCAGATGCACCGACCGTCTCCAATGAGGGCGTGGGACCGTCGGCCTGCGTCACCAGTGTGCGGTAGTACGAGAAGGCGACGGCGTTTGTCGACAGGCCGACAAATGTACTTGACCGGTCGGCGCCCGCCCCGGGGGCATCCGGCGCCGCTCGCGACTCCCATGCGGCGCGGTCGAGGATGACGCTGAGAAACGCACCCGTGGCAAGACCCGCGGGATTCCAGTAGGCAGCCGTCGCGTCGTCGGCCACTGCCACGAACGCACCGGCCATCCCGGTTGCCCTCGCACCGACACGTTCAAAGGATTGGGCCTCGGCGGTTACGGCGCCGACGCACAGCAGTACCAGCAAGCAACCGCCAGCAGAGATGGAAGAAAACGCGCGACCACCGCGCGCTAGGCATGGCAGGACGCTCCATCGAGCGGCGATTGCAGCAACGTGCCGCATCAGTTCTCGCCCGAGACAGAACAACGCATCATACCTGGCGTCTCCGACCGAGGCGACCGTCTGGCCGTGAAGACTGCGCCACCGGCTTCAGGTGAAACGTCCGCGGCCGGCGGTCGGTCTCATCCAACGATGACCGCAGCCGCGATCACTGTCGTCCAGAGCCCTTCTTTGCTCCCGACGGCGGTCTGGGTCACGTTCTGCGTGCGAACGATCTGATTGGATAGTCGGTAGACTTCCCGTTTTTCGTCCCAGCTCTTGTCGGGGTCAAAATCGAGCCCCAGGGTCGTGGCCAGCATCTCGGCGGCCAAATCTTCGGCGTAGTCGCCAGCGGTTTTTTCATTCTCACCGTAGCTGTGGTGCTCGGAGAGGTAGCCATACAACTCGCGGTCTCGAGGAATCGCCACGCCCACTGTCGCCGCAATAAGCCGATGGGGCTCGCTGGTGGCGGCTTCCGACATGACGACGAACGTGACCTGACCCGGCTGGAGCCGGCGCACACCGACTCGACGCGTCAGGATCTTGCACCCCGGTGGATAGATACTCGACACCCGGACAAGGTTGCACGCCGCGATTCCAGCCCCGCGCAGCGCCAGCTCGAACGAGGTCAATTTCTCACGATGTTTGCCGACACCTTTTGTGAAAAAAAGCTCTCTTGGAACAAAACCGACCACTCGCCGCCCCCGACGCGCCCAGATCCCGTATGGTCGTCACCCGGTTCTGACGCGAGCACACGATAATAGTGGACGGTCACCGTGAGTTGTCAACCTCGTGGGCGGGGGCGCTCGTGGACCACCGAGGAGAACAAACGGCAAACGTCTCTCGTATCGATCAAGTAGCTGACGCGTAACTCAGCTTACTGACAATCAATTGTGTCTCGTGCGATCAATTCGGTGAAGAATGAGCAGCGCTGCCTCCGGCCCGTACGCGTTGCCCGTCACGTGCATGTGCCCCCTATGCACCCTCTCGCGCCTTCCCGGGCAGAAGGCCACGGCTCATTCTTCACTGACTTAGTCGCATGGGACACTAAAATAGTGAAGAGTCGATGACAACCGCCCCGTCCCCGCCTCCCGGCCTCTTGCGACGCGTGTTGGGGATGATCTGGTCACCGCAGCCCACATTGACCGACGCACTGACCCATCAAGCATGGATCGGCATGCTTGTGGTCACCATTCTCGTCCCAGCCGCCGGTGGGTCACTTCTTTTGAGCACCGGCGTGGGGCAGCGCGCACTTGTCGAACGACAGGTGCAGAGTATGGTGGACATGGGGGCGGAGGTCACCGACGAGCAATACGAGCGGTTCACCGGGTTTACGCGCTACGTCGCGGTTTTCCAGTTTGCGTCGCTGGCGGTGACAGTGCCCTTAATCACGGTCATCGTTGCGGCACTCCTATTTGTCATCAGCTCGGGTTTGGGTGGTCTCGCCACTTTTAAGCAGATCTATACGGTCGTCGTTCACGCCGGAGTGGTATTCATCGTGCAAGTACTGTTTGTGGGGCCGATGAACTACGTGAGGGCCGAGATGGCGAGTCCGACCACGCTCGCGGCGTTTGCCCCGATGCTCGGACGAGACACGTTCGCGATACGTTTTCTCGGTGTGATCGACCTGTTCTTCATCTGGTGGATTGTGCTGTTGGCCATGGGCACCGCCGTGGCCACTAGACGTAAGACGCAGTCGATCGCGGTGGGGCTGCTAGCTCTCTATGTCGGTGCGGCGGTCGGGATTGCGTTCGTCATGACCCAGCTTGCAGCGTCATGACCGAAAATCTCATCGCCCCGCAGAGGATTCACTCTTGACGACCCAACGGAAGACCCTGGTAGCTTCGGCTATTGTCTTGCTCGGTGCCGCGCTGGTATTTGTCAATCTTTACTTTCAGCGTTCGGACGCGCCAGAGGTCGACGGCGAGCCGGTCGCGCTGCGAGAACTCGAAGCCATCGTGTCGGCGTCGGGAACCATCCAACCGCAACTGTCGGTCGATATGAGCGCGAGCGTCATGGGACGAGTCACACGCCTGGACGTGAACGAGGGGGACCGTGTCAACCAGGGACAGTTTCTCTTGCAGATAGACCCGGAGTCAGCTCAAACTGCTGTCAACAGTAGCGAGGCGTCACTCCGCGCATCAGAGTCGGCTCGAGAGCAGGCCAGAGTAGCGGTCCGGACCGCGGTGGTAAGCCTCCAACTGGCCCAAGAAACCCTTGAACGCCAGGAAAACCTATGGGACCTGAAGCTTGTCTCGAGAGAGGTGTACGACCAGGCCGTCAAGGATGTCGAACTGCGCGAAACGGAGCTTGCCGCCCGCACGATCGAGGTCGCGACAGCGGAACAGCGGATCGCTCAGGAACGAGCGAGACTGGACGGCGCAAAATACGACCTCACGTTGGTCACGCTGGTGTCCCCAATGGACGGAATCGTGACGCGACGCAATATCGAACAGGGAGAGACGGTCGTCATCGGCACGATGAACAACGCCGGGACGGTGTTGCTGACAATCGCTGACCTGTCCATTCTCGAAGCCGAGCTTGAAATCGACGAAACGGATATTCCCGATATCCGTCTCGGTCAGGAGGCAGAGATCTCCATAGACGCGCTTCCAGGTCGCACCTACCGAGGACGCGTCACCGAGATCGGAAATAGCCCCATCCTGGAGACCGGCCAAGCCTCTGGCCAGGCCACCAACTTCAAAGTCGTCGTCACCCTGGACGAAGATGTCGTAGGTGTCCGACCGGGCTTCACCTGTACGGCGGACATCACCACCGCTACCCGCACCGACGCGCTTGCGGTCCCGATTCAGGCCACAACCGTCCGCGAATTTCGTCTCGACGCCGACGGTCAAATCATTCGCGAGACCGGGACCAGTGGCGCGGGGTCCAGTGACGCCGGCGAGAATGCGGCGGATTTGGACCGCGACGACATGGAAGAGATGGAAGGCGTCTTTCTGATCCGCCAAAGCCACGTCGAGTTCACCCCGGTCGTCACGGGCATCGCGGGAGAACGCTATTTCGAAGCGATATCAGGACTCGAGGAAGACGATGTGGTCGTCACTGGGCCCTTCGCGGTCGTGCGAACGCTCGAGGACGGCGACGAGGTTCGACTCAATGAACCCACGTCTGATCGCTGAAATGATCCAGGTCGCGCTCGGCGCGATCTGGGCCAACAAGCTGCGTTCTTTCCTGACGGTACTAGGAAATGTGGTGGCGGTCGCCTCTATCGTCACCTTGGTCTCGATCATCCAGGGGATTACGGCCGAAGTCACAAACGTCATCCTCACCCAAGTAGGCGCCGACACATTTCTGATAGCGCGGGTCGGTATCACCACCACCGAGGACGAAATCGAGCGCACACGGAACAATCCCCGCATCGACCTTGACGATCTGGATGCACTCGAAAGACACGGCGGACAGTTTTCCGCAGTCATGGCCCAAGGTCGACGGCAGGGTGAGGTGCGCTACCGCGAGAACGTGCTGGAGAACATCCTCATCCACGGAGTGACAGAGGACTTTGCTGCATTTCCTCAGTTCGACGCAGAGCGTGGTCGCATGCCGTCGCTGGGCGAGGTGCGTCGCAAACGTAACGTCGCGCTTCTTGGCTGGTCTACCGCTGACCGGCTGTTCCGGGAGAGCGACCCGATTGACCGCACCTTCACTATCCAAGGCATTCACTTCCGCGTCGTCGGTGTCAGTACCGGCAAGGGCTCGATGTTTGGCCAATCGCAAGATGAGTTCGCAGTGATCCCCCTCGGCGCCTATCAGCGCCTTTTTGGCGCCCGGGGAGGACTCTCGCTCATGGTTCGCCCCTCGGATCCGGACGTCATTGAACGCGCGATGGACGATGCGACGATCGCACTCCGAATTGACCGCCGTCTCCGGGCGCGCGAAGACAATAACTTTGGCATGTTTACCTCTGACACCGCACTGGACTTGTATAACCAAGCCACGTCGGGGATCTACGCGGTCCTGGTGGGGGTCGTAGGATTGGCACTGCTAGTGGCAGGCATCGTTGTCATGAACATCATGCTCATGGCCGTGTCAGAGCGCACGCGAGAGATCGGACTTCGCAAAGCGCTTGGCGCTCGTCGTCGTGACGTGATGTGGCAGATGCTGTCCGAGTCGGTCGCTCTCTCGGTGCTCGGCGGCGCACTGGGCACCGGGATCGGCGCCGCCGCCGCGACCCTCATCGACCGTTTCGCACCAATCCCCGCGTCGGTCCATATCTGGTCGGTCGGCCTGGCCATTCTGCTCACCGCAATTGTCGGCTTGTTCTTCGGTCTCTATCCGGCGGCAAAGGCTGCGTCACTGGACCCGATCGACGCGCTCGGGAGAGCTGGATAGTGGCGCTCCAGCATTCACATCGTGGCTCGCCCATGAGAGATCGTTGCGCTCCGCCAAGCCGCAGGAGCGCGCAATGTGCGCCGACGAGACACTTGGCGGGAAACCCGGCGGATAACCCGGCGGACATTGATGACGCACGCCGTGTCCCTCAACGACCGGCCGTCCCGCCTGGCGATATCCTTGACGAGCCGCTACGGCAGAGCGTGGCAAGCCGATGAAAACCGCGCTCTTTCTGGAAATTGTCGCGCTGGCGTTTGATACCGTGCGCACGCAAAAAATGCGCTCGGCACTGACGATCCTCGGAGTCGTCATCGGTATCACCTCGATCGTCGGAATGACAGCCATCATTCGCGGGTTCGACCAGTCTCTCACCGAGAGTATCCTGGAGATCGGTCCCGACACTATCTTCGTCGCGCAGTTCTCTGGCATTAGCCTGGCAAACGGCAAGGACTTCGCAGAGCTGATGCGGCGTCCGAGTCTCACGCTCCGCGACGCCGACGCGATCGAACGAGCTCCGTCGATAGACCGAGTCGGTCTCGTCCTGGGCGAGGGTGGCCCCCAGACGCAGACACGGCTGCGCTACGGCTCAGAGCGGACAAAAAACATCAGCATCTTTGGCACCACCGACAACTACGTCGAGGTCTTTCGGCTCAATATGGCCATGGGGCGCTTCTTCACCCAGGGCGAAGTCACGCACCGGCGACGTGTCGTCGTGCTCGGGCAAACACCGTATCAGGCACTCTTCCCAAACGTCGATCCGATCGGAAAGCGAGTCAGGGTCGGAAACGAGGTGTATAGCGTCATCGGCGTGCTCGATACACGGCCGAGCCCCGGAGGGCTCAATGTGGGTCAAGACGACTTCGCGGTGATTCCTCATTCCGCCTATCAAAAGCAGTTTGGCATCAAGGTCAGCCGATCACGCAGAGGCAGGCTTCAGAGCATTCTCCTCGCCGCCATTCCACGCCCCGGGACCGCCCGAGATGATGCCATGCGTGATGTCGAAAACGTGATGCGAATTCGTCACGGTCTCCGCTTGGATGAGGCGAACGACTTTGACCTTATGACCCAGGATGCGGCGTTACGACTGTGGGACCAAGTCAGCAGCGCGATCTACCTCGCGCTCGTCTCGATCTCATCGATCGCCTTGATGGTCGGCGGAATCGGAGTCATGGCGATCATGACGATATCGGTCAAGGAGCGCACCCGCGAAATTGGCACGCGTCGCGCGCTCGGTGCTCGTCGCCGCGAGGTCTTGTGGCAGTTTTTGCTGGAAGCCGTGTTCTTGACCGCGGTAGGCGGTGTTCTCGGGGTCATACTCGGCAGCGGAATCTGCGTGGTCATTCATCTTGCCACCGGGTTTCCGATCTCGCTCCCCTGGTGGTCGTTTGCGATCGGCGTGGGCTTCTCGGCCTCCGTGGGTATCGTCTTTGGCCTTTTCCCGGCCGTTCAGGCGTCCGGTCTCGACCCAATCGAGGCCCTGCGCTACGAATAGCGTCAGAACCCTGACACCGTATCTTCGCTCGAATGACACGACCGGTCCACTAGAGATAGGATCGGCGCCATGAAGGTCTATGCTGCGGAGAACATTAGAAATGTGGCCATCGTTGGTCACAGTGGCTCTGGAAAGACACAACTGACATCAGCCGCGTTGTTCGATGCCGGCGCGGTCAACCGGATGGGGTTGGTCGACGACGGCACGACCGTGACCGACTTCGACGAAGAGGAGATCTCCCGCAAACACACGTTGGGGGCGAGCATCGCCTTCGCCGAGTGGAACAAGACAAAAATCAATATCATCGACACGCCTGGCGTCGCCAATTTCATGAGCGATACACGGGCGGCCATGCGAGTGGCTGATGCGGCGGTGATCATGGTCGATGCGGTCGCCGGCGTAGAGGTCCAGACCGAGAAGGTCTGGACCATCGCCGAAGAGTTTGGTCTACCCTGCCTGATCGTCCTCAATCGCCTCGACCGAGAACGAGCGAGTCTCGAACGATCGCTGGAATCGCTTCACGAAGGCTGCGGTCGCGAGATCGTACCTATCCAGCTCCCGATTGGTGAAGAAGCCGATTTCACCGGGTGTATCGACCTGGTGTCGATGCAGGCGGTGACATTCGCAAGGGACAAGAGCGGCACGCCAACAGCGGGAGATCCACCATCCGCCATGAACGATGCTGTGAACACGGCCCGTGACGCGCTCATCGAAATGGTGGCGGAAACCGACGACGCCTTGATGGAAGCATTCTTTGAGGCGGGCACCCTGACTCAAGCCGAGCTCGAGCGGGGCCTCCACGGAGCGGTAACCAACCGCCGAATCTTCCCGTTGGTGTGCACGTCGGCCACCGCGAATATCGGTATCCCGACGCTGCTAGACGCTATCGTCCGTTACTTCCCGTCGCCGGTCGAGCGTCCGTTGCCAGCCGTGAATGCCGAGGGCGAGGAAGCCCGCTACGATGCTGGCCTGGAGGCGACGCCTACCGCCTTCGTGTGGAAGACGATCGCCGATCCATTTGCGGGCAGAATCACGTTGTTCCGCGTCGCCTCTGGGGTGTTCGCCTCAGATTCGTCGAGCCACAATCTCACCCGGGATACGACCGAGCGCTTCGGAAGCCTCGCGGTGCTCCAAGGCAAGACACAAACCAGCGTGGCGACGATCAACGCCGGCGACCTTGGCGCAGTCGCCAAGCTCAAGGACACCCAAACCTCAGACATGCTTGCTCCAAAGGGCACGGAGTTTCGCTTCGCGCCCATTACGTTTCCGGAACCGGTCCTCTCATACGCCATTGAGCCCAAGAGTCGAGGCGACGAGGAGAAGATCGGCAGTTCGCTTCAGCGTCTCGAAGAAGAGGACCCGACCATTCGACATACCCGGGACGCGGAAACCGGTGAGCTTTTACTTTCGGGACAGGGCCAGCTCCATATCGAGGTCACCGTCGCAAAACTCAAGCGACGATTCGGCGTCGAGGTCAACGTCCATCTCCCGCGGATTCCCTACCGAGAGACAGTGACCGCTGCGACCGAAGCTCACGGGCGTCACAAGAAACAAACCGGCGGCCACGGACAATTTGGCGATTGCAAAATCAAAGTTAGGCCCCTCAGTCGAGGAGACGACTTCCGGTTTGTGGACAAGATCTCCGGCGGTGCCATCCCTCGCAGTTTCATCCCCGCCGTGCAAAAGGGCATTCAGGAAGCCCGAGTCAAAGGCTATCTGGCTGGGTATCCCATGGTGGACTTCGAGGTCGAGCTTTTTGACGGGAGCTTCCACGCGGTGGACTCGAACGAAATGTCCTTCAAGATGGCGGGGCGTCTGGCATTTCGAGACGCCATGTCGAGAGCCAAACCGACTATCCTCGAGCCAGTGATGGATGTCGAAGTGCGGGCCCCCAGCGATTTCGCCGGGGACCTGATGGGCGAGTTGAACGGCCGACGGGGCCGCATCGGTGGAATGGAAACCCGAGGAGCCTCAACGATTATCAAAGCGCAGGTCCCGATGTCGGAAATGCTGACGTATGAGCAAACGCTCACGTCCGCCACCGGCGGTCGTGGTTCGTATCACATGGAGTTTTCGCACTACGAGGAAGTACCGGCTCATCAGCAAACGAAAATCATCGCGTCCGCCAACGCCGCGGGCGGGGCACACGCCGCGGGGAACGACGAGTAGCCTGCGGTCCGAGGAGTCCTAGACCGGCCCCCAAGTCAGACGGCGCCCTGGCCTCCGGCTCAGGGACGCGTTGCGCAGGTTGCCCCACTGAGAGTCGCATGCGATGTGACGGACAACTCGCACGCCCGGCGACGAATCACGGAATGAGCGACGGGCCGCGACGTCGGCAAAATCCCGAGAGGACGGAAAGCCCCGGAGGCGGGGCTACGAGTCGCTGGACCCGGCGTCGTCTTTTGTCGCTTTGGATGACCCGCCCCCGGTAATCCGCTGCGCGGCTCGACGAATCCGCCCCCCAACACCGGACGGTTTAGCGACCGCCTCTTCGGCTACAACATCAGTGTCGGCCCCGGGTTGATACTCACTGCCAACCAGCTCGATCTGCGCGACCTCCGCGTTGTCTCCTTGGCGTCGACCAGCGAGTAGTACGCGCGTGTATCCGCCAGCACGAGTCGCGAATCGAGGCGCGATCGTCTCGAACAGTTTTCTCGCGACCTCGCGGTCCGCGAGGTCGCGAGCCACGAGTCGCCGCGCATGAAGCGCTCGAGTGGTCTCCGCGCCGTCGACGAGTCCGCGCTTGGCAACTGTAATCAGACGCTCGACGAAGGGCCGAAGTTCTTTGGCCTTGGCGGCCGTCGTATTGATGCGCTCGTGACGCAATAATGCCTGGGCCTGATTGCGAAGCAACGCTATACGGTGCTCAGTGACACGGCCCAGCTTTCTGTGAGCTACTCGGTGACGCATCGGTCTCCTCTTCCCTGACTCCCAGCTCGTTCCTCGCTCGACGTCCCCGCCGCCAGAGCAGGCCTACTCGGGCTGAGCCGACGGCGCCGCCGGCTGCTCGAGACGCATTCCCAGATTGAGCCCCATCGTCAACAAGATTTCTTTGATCTCGTTGAGCGACTTACGACCAAAATTCTTCGTGCGGAGCATCTCCGGCTCGGTCTTTTGCACCAACTCGCGAATCGTCCGGATGTCGGCGTTCTTGAGGCAATTGTACGACCGCACGGACAGCTCGAGCTCTTCGACGCTCCTGTCGAGATCTTCGTTGGCCACCGGGGTCGCCTGCTCATCGGCTAAGGCCTGTGGTCTCTCCAGCGGTTCGTCGATGTTGATAAAGATGTTGAGATGGTCGCGGATGAGTTTTGACCCGAGCGACACCGCATCGCGGGCCGTCACGGTTCCATTCGTCCACACGTCGACGGTCAACTTGTCGTAATCCGTCGTCTGCCCAAGCCGCGCCGCCTCGACGAGGTAGTTGACCTTCTTGACCGGCGAATGCACCGAATCGATCGGGATCCAGCCGATACCGAGATCTTCGTCGAAATTACGGTCGGCCGACACGTATCCGCGACCACGGTTGACGCGCATGTCGATATCGAGAGAACCGCCTTCCGACACAGTCGCGATATGAAGATCGGGGTCGAGAATCTCCACGTCGGCGTCGGTCTCAATATCACCGGCCTTTACCTCTCCCGCGGCCCGCGCGCGCAAAAGCAACGTCTTCGTTTGATCGACGTGCATGAGCATCGGCACCTGTTTGAGATTCAGGATGATATCGGTCGCATCTTCAACGACACCGGGAATCGGTGAGAATTCGTGGAGCACACCGTCGATCTTGACCGCCGTCACGGCCGCGCCCTCGATCGACGACAGGAGCACGCGTCGCAGCGCGTTGCCAATTGTCGTCCCAAAACCACGTTCGAACGGCTGGGCATGAAACCGGCCGTAGCGGTCGGTAAGCGTTTCGCGGTCGAACTCCAGCCGCTTGGGCCGCTGGAAACCTTTCCACAGCATCGAGTCTGTCCTTTCAGCGTCGGGAGAAACCGCAGCGTGTCACTTCGAGTAGAGCTCGACGATCAACTGCTCCTGGATTGGTAAATTCAGCTGATCTCGAGTCGGTACTGACGCAAGCCGCCCCGTCAGCTTCTCGCCATCAATCTCTAGCCACTCCGGAACACCCCGCCCCTTGACCTCTTCCATCGCGTACACAATGACCGGGTTCTTGGAGCTGGACGGACGGACCTCTACAGTATCGCCTGCCCGCACGGCATACGACGGTATATCGGCTCTTCGTCCGTTCACAGTGAAATGTCCATGACGCACAAGCTGACGCGCCTGCGGTCGAGAGGTGGCGAAGCCCAACCGATAGACGATGTTGTCCAAGCGGCCTTCAAGCAACTGCAACAGCGTCTCGCCGGTCACGCCTCGGCGACGGTCGGCCTCTTTGAAGTATCGGCGGAACTGGCTCTCAAGTACGCCATACATCCGCTTGACCCGCTGCTTCTCACGGAGCTGTAGACCATACCCGGCCATCCGCGCACGTCGTCCCTTACCGTGTTGTCCGGGAGGGACATTGCGCCGTTCGATCGCGCACTTCTCGCCATAACAGCGCTCTCCCTTGAGAAAGAGCTTCATGCCTTCGCGCCGGCACAACCGGCAAACTGGTCCCGCGTATCGCGCCATCTCAGACTCTCCGCCGTTTGGGGGGACGGCACCCGTTATGAGGAATCGGGGTCACGTCTTTGATTGACTTGACTGAAAACCCGACGGTCGTTTGCAGGGCCCTGATCGCCGATTCCCGACCGGCGCCCGGCCCCTTGACCCGAACATCCACAGAGCGCATTCCGAACGCACGAGCTCCTTGCCCTGCGTTGATGGCGGCTTGAGTGGCCGCGAACGGAGTGCCCTTCCGCGACCCCTTAAAGCCAATACCGCCCGCGCTTGACCACGACAAGACACTGCCTTCCGAGTCGGTAATGGTGATGATCGTGTTGTTGAAGGACGACTGGATGTGCACCACACCGTGTGGCACCACACGCTTCTCACCACGCTTCTTGAATGTCTTCTTGCGCTTCGCACGCTTTTTCGGCGTGGGTATGCTCGCGTCCACCGTTTCGATCTTCGCCATTCTCTACCTACCCTCGCTGCTCTGGACGTCGCACCTAGGTCGTAACTTCATGCGGTTTTCTTCTTGGCCACGGCGCCCTTTCGGGGGCCCTTTCGCGTCCGCGCGTTCGTGCTCGTGCGCTGCCCGCGTACGGGAAGGTTGCGACGGTGTCTCAACCCCCGATAGCAGCCGATCTCCATGAGTCGCTTGATGTTGAGCGAGATTTCCTTGCGGAGGTCACCTTCGACCCGCCCCTGATCCTCAATGATCTTGCTGATCTGGCGGACGTCATCCTCGGTCAAATCCTTCACTCGGGTGTCCGGATTGACTCCGGACGCCTCGATCACTCCTGATGCACGAGAAGGACCAATTCCAAAGATGTACGTGAGGCCGACCTCGACACGCTTCGAGGGCGGCAGGTCAACGCCTGCGATTCGCGCCATAAGATTCCTTACCCCTGTCGCTGCTTGTGCTTTGGATTGCTACACAATACCCGGACCACTCCGCGACGGCGAACGACCTTGCATTTCGCGCACAATGGCTTGACAGACGCCCGAACTTTCATCCTGTTCCTCTCTCTCCCAGATAACCCAGTGTCGCTTCTCGAAGGCCGGTAATGCGCCCACGGGTGCGGTTCAGCGCGGTCCGTCGCACCTTGACGCGGTCACCTTTTAGAATCCGCACAAAGTTCCGCCGAGGATCCCCAGACAAATGAGCAAGGATCCGGTCCCCCGGTCCCACCTCGACACGATACAGAGCCCGGGGCAACGCTTCGAGCACGATACCCTCCAACTCTGTGACAGTCGGACCCGTCTCGTCGACCGGATCATCCGTCTCACTGCTCGTGCCTCGAGTCGGAGTCATTGTCGCTCGACCTTCCACAATCTAGCGTCCTTCGCCAACCTCAGCGTGAGCCGTCTGGCTCGATGCCGCGCGATTCGCCGGCGCCGACAACATGTTGCTATCAGCCAACTCGCTGGCTCTCCGGCTCAGCACGTCAGGGCCATCCGCGGTCACGGCAACGGAGTGCTCAAAATGCGCCGAGAGGCTACCGTCCCGAGTGACGGCCGTCCACCTATCGTCAAGCATCCGGACGGCCGGTCGGCCCGCGTTCACCATTGGCTCGATCGCGAACACCATGCCCTCCCGGAGCTCGGGTCCCTCCCCCGGGCGTCCGTAGTTCGGCACTTGTGGAGCCTCGTGTAGCTTGGTCCCGATACCGTGACCGACGAACTCCCTGACCACTGAGAATCCGAGAGGCTCGACATATTGCTGTACCGCGTGTCCGATGTCTGACACGTGCGCACCGATGTGCATGCACGTAATGGCTCGCTCGAGCGATTCCTTTGTCGCGTCAAGAAGTTGTTGAGCGGATTCAGATATTTGTCCCACGCCGACGGTAATGGCTGAGTCTCCGAAGTAGCCTTCGAAGACCGTACCGACATCGAGTGACACGATGTCGCCCTCCTTCAAGACGCGGTCGGAAGGAATCCCGTGCACAACCTCCTCGTTGACGGAGACGCAGACAGTCGCCGGAAACCCCTGGTATCCCTTGAACGCGGGGACTGCACCACAATCCCGAATATGCGCTTCGGCAGCCGCATCCAACTCGGCGGTCGTCACCCCAACCCCAAGTGTCACCTTTTGCCGCAAGATGTCCAGCACCTCGGCCACGATACGATTTGCCGAGCGCAGCAGCTCGCGCTGGTCGGCTGTCTTGCAGACGATCACGGGTGCACTCCGTTCGTCTCGTCAATCGCGACTCGGATAGCTGCAGCGACCACATCCGGGGTCAGATTCCCGTTGACGCTTCTAAACCGTGGCCGGCCTTTGTAAAAAGCCAACACCGGGGAGGTCCGCTGGTAGTACACCCGGAGACGCTCGCGCACGACATCTTCCCGATCATCGCTTCGTTGACTCAACGGTCCACCACATGGCGGACATGTCGCGGGAATCTCCGCGTCGTCCACGCCAAAAATAGCGTCACACACGGCACAGACTCGCCGCCGTGACAACCTGCCGACTAGCTCGTCATCCGGCACCGCCAGTTCGATCACCGCCAGCGGCTCACGCCCAGAAAGGATGTCGTCCAGCGCCGTGGCCTGCACGACCGTTCGCGGAAAGCCGTCGAGCACGAAACCATCAGCCGCATCCGGCCGAGCCACCCGCTCATGCACGATGCCGACCATGACGTCGTCCCGCACGAGGTCACCTGCATCCAACGTTGACTTCGCACGCCGTCCGAACTCGGTATTCGCGTGGACGGCCTCTCGCAGGATGTTACCAGTCGAGATTCGCGGTATCCGCCGCTCACCCGCCAGACGACTGGCCTGAGTTCCCTTCCCCGCCCCGGGCGGTCCATACATCACCACGTTCAAAGACATGGGCGCTCGCCTTTGGCCATGATCCGGCACCTGTCGTCAGTGCTCCGTGTTGTGAACCGCATCAATGTCAAACCAATGTCACCGAGTCGATCTACGACCGTCGCCCCTTGATGCGAGTTTTTTTCATGAATCCGTCGTAGTGCCGCATGATGAGCTGCGATTCAACCTGCTGCACGGTGTCCATTGACACGCCCACAATGATCAACAAACTGGTGCCGCCAAAATAGAAGGTGACACCTAGTCCATCGGTGATGAACCCCGGCAGCGCAGCATCCAGCTGATCACCAATAAACGGGACGGCATCCGCACGAAAACCAGAAATCATCAGGTCGGGCAATACCGCGATCAGAGCCAAATAGACCGACCCGACCAGCGTGATTCTGGTAAGAATCGTGTCGATATACTCAGCCGTCCGCTTGCCGGGTCGGATACCTGGGACGAATCCGCCATACTTCCGCATGTTCTCCGCAACGTCATCCGGATTAAAGATGATGGCTGTGTAGAAGTAGGCAAAGAAGATGATGCCACCCATATACAGCAGGTAGTACAGTGGCATCCCATTGGTCATTTGGTCTGTGATCGATTGAACCCACCCGCCCTCCGGCAGCGCCGCGCCGATGGTGGCCGGAAAAGCGATAATCGATGACGCGAAGATCACTGGGATTACGCCACCGGTGTTGACCTTGAGAGGAATATGGGTGCTGGTTCCCCCGTACATCTTGCGGCCCACTACCCGTTTCGCGTATTGCACGATGACTCGTCGCTGACCGCGCTCGATAAAGACAACGGCGCCAATCACTCCGATCATCAGCACCAGCAACAGCAGAAGCCGGAGCAGTCCGACCTGTCCCGTTCGGAGCTGGTCTACGGTCGTCAGCACCGCGGCGGGCAGATTCACAACGATGCCGGCAAAGATAATGAGCGACATCCCATTGCCGATACCGCGCTCGGTGATCTGCTCGCCCAGCCACATGATGAACGCGGTACCAGTCGTTAAGGTCAGCACCACCATGAGTCGGAAACCCCATCCCGGCTCATACACGAGCGGCAGGCCGCCCGCGATATTCGTCTGTCGCTCAAGAAAAAGTGCGATCGCGCTCGCCTGGACGATACACAGGCCGATCGTGCTGTAGCGGGTGTATTGCGTAATCTTCCGACGCCCTAGCTCGCCCTCATTTTTCAACCGCTCAAGATAGGGCCACACCACCGTGAGCAGCTGAAGGATAATCGAGGCGCTGATATACGGCATGATGCCGAGTGCGAAAATGGTCACCTGGGAAAGATTGTTCCCAGAGAACATGTCGTACAGGCCGAACATCGTGCCCGCCGCCTGTTCTGCCAGAATGGCCAGCGCTTCCGTGTTCACCCCCGGCGTCGGGATATGGCTCCCGACTCGATACACCGCGAGAACGGACAGTGTGAACAGGATACGCCGACGCAAATCTGGAATCGATGCGACGTTCCGGATGCTGTCGATCATCCAGCTGACTCGCTCTCGTCCTTCTTCGGCCTGGCGGGTAAGACCTCAACCTGACCGCCGGCGGACGCGATGGCATCTCGCGCCTTGCCGCTAAATTTGTGCGCCTTGACGACAAGCCGCTTCGACAGCTCGCCCCGCGCGAGCACCTTGACCAACGCTCGAGACTCGCGCACCAGACGACACTCGCGGAGCTTCTCTGGTGTCACCTCGGCACCGTCCTCAAACCGCTCGGAGAGCGTGTCGAGATTGACGACCGCGTACTCGACCCGGAACGGATTGTGGAATCCTCGCTTCGGGAGCCGTCGGTGCAACGGCATCTGGCCGCCCTCAAACCCGCGTTTTCGTTTGTACCCGGAGCGAGATTTCTGCCCCTTGTTTCCGCGTCCGGCGGTTACGCCGGTCCCGGACCCCTCGCCTCGACCAATACGCTTCTTCCGGCCGGTCGCCCCGTCCGGACCACGTAGTGTGCTGAGATCTATCGCCATCACTCGACCTCTATCCAACTCGTAGGAGATGACGCACTTTGTGAATCATCCCGCGTATTGACGGATTGTCCACAACCTCGATTGAGTGCCCAATCCGACGCAGGCCTAGCCCCTTGACAACCAGCGCCTGGCGGTGGTCGAATCCGATGGGGCTACGCACGAGTGTGATCCGCACTCGTGACGCGTTCTCGTTTCGTTGCCCTCGTCTTGTCATTCTCTTCGATGGGGCTATGCCCCAAACCTCAGGTCCGTCGCATGCGGGGGCCCCATCGCCCCACGCCTTCGCGAGACGCGGCCATAGGCGCCTCGTGTCGGCGTCGGCCTAATGGCCACTTAATTGCCCGTCGCTGGCCCTGCCTCGCGACCGGTTCCAAACGTCCCAAAAGACTCGAGCTCGACGCCTCGAAGACGGGCCACAGCCACTGGGTCCTTCAACCCTTCCAGACCAGCGAATGTCGCCCGCACCACATTCTGCGGATTGTCCGACCCTATCGACTTCGTCAAGATATGGTGAATCCCCGCGGCCTCGACAACGGCTCGCACGGCCCCCCCAGCAATAATGCCCGTCCCTTCGGGAGCTGGTTTCAAAAGCACGCGTCCCGCACCGAATCGGCCAATGATGGTGTGAGGAATCGTCGTGTCTTGAAGCGGCACCTTTATCAATTGCTTCTTGGCGGCCTCGATGCCTTTCTTGATCGCGGAAGGTACTTCCTTGGCTTTTCCGACCGAGTACCCTACGTGACCAAGACCGTCGCCAACGACGACCAGTGCGCTAAAACTGAGGTTCTTGCCACCCTTGACGACTTTGGTAACACGGTTGATGGACACTACAGTGTCCTTCAAGTCAAGCATCGTCGAGTCGATCTTCGGTCGTGATTCTCTCATGGTGTTGACTCGGTCCCTGTTTGCCAGAAAAAACTAGAACTCCAGCCCGGCCTCGCGGGCCGCGTCCGCCACACTGCGAACCCGACCGTGATACAGAAATCCACCGCGGTCAAACACCACCTGTTTGACCCCTTTCTCCAGCAGTCGCTCCGCAACTATCTTGCCGACTGTTGAAGCTCCGGCCTTGTTGGCTCCCCCCGCGCCCTCCGCGAAGAGCGCGCGTACGGCCGGTTCGGTGGTCGACGCGGACGCCAGTGTCCGACCTTGTTGGTCATCAATCACTTGCGCCGAGATATGTGTCAGACTTCGTGACACCGCCAACCGCGGACGCGCCGACGTGCCGGCGATCCGTTGTCGCTGTCGTAACCGCACACGCGTGCGACGATCTTTCTTCGTCTTCACCTTCATCCGCTACGCTCCGGTCTTGCCGACCTTCTTCTTAAGCACCTCACCGGTATAACGCACGCCCTTTTGCTTGTAAGGGTCCGGCTTGCGGAGCGAACGGATGTTCGCAGCGACTTGCCCAACCTGCTGGCGATCGATACCGCTGACAGTAATGTGCGTCTGTTTATCAATGGCGATATCAATCCCTGAGGGGATGTCAAAAACCACTGGGTGGGAGTATCCGAGCGCGAAGACGACCTGCTTGCCAGAGACCTCCGCCCGGTATCCAATTCCGACGATATCTAGTTCCTTCTTGAAGCCAACCGACACGCCATGCACCGCGTTGGCGACGAGACTACGAGCCAGTCCATGAAACTTGCCCAGCGTTCGGTCATTCTCGCGTTCCGGGTACACGACAAGCTCGCCGTCGCTCAACTCGAACCGCACACCGGGTGGCACGAACTGCTCGAGCCTGCCCTTTGGTCCCTTGACGTCGACATGCCCATCGCCGAGGATCACAGTCACACCGCTAGGCAGGGTGATCGGTTTCTTCCCTATTCGAGACATCGATGGTTCACCGCTGGAAGATGCAGTCTTCGGGGTTCATGACACGCACGGGGGTCACCACACGTTGCATACGACCTCACCCCCGACCCCGGCTTCGACGGCTTCGCGCCCGGACATCACGCCCTGCGACGTCGTCAAAATACTGGTCCCGAGGCCGGCCAAGACTGGCGGCGCTTTGTCCCGACCGAAATACACCCGTCGGCCGGGTCGGCTGACCCGTTCCAGCCCCGTCAGCACTTTCTCGCCTCGTGACCCATATTTCAAGAATATTCGGATCATCTTGTCGGGATAGGAGCGCTTCCGCACTGGGAGTTCGACCAGCGTATAGCCCTGGATGTATCCCTCATTCTGGAGGATCCGGGCGATCTCGGTCTTCATGTGCGAACGTGGCACATCCACCCGCGCGCGGCGTGTCGAAGTCGCGTTGCGTATCCGCGTCAGCATGTCAGCAATCGGATCAGACATAGGTCTCCACTACACCTCGGGCTACCAGCTACTCTTGGTCACGCCCGCGATTTCTCCTTCAAGAGCCAGCTTCCGGAAACACACTCGACAGAGAGCAAACTTCCGAAGGTAACCTCGAGGACGACCGCATAGTCGACAACGATTACGCAACCGCACGGCGAATTTCGGCGGGCGCAGGTCCTTTACCTTTTTGGCTGTCGTGGACATGATTAGTTGGTCCTAAAAGGCATTCCGAGCAATTGCAGAAGCCGGCGGCCCTCTTCGTCGGAGTTTGCGGTCGTTACAACAGAGATGTTCATCCCTCGGGCCTGGTCGACTTGCATGTAGTCAATCTCAAGAAAGATAAGCTGGTCCCGCAAGCCCATCGTATAGTTGCCCCGGCCGTCGAATCCGCGGGGTGAAATCCCCCGAAAGTCGCGCACGCGCGGCAACGCAATCGCAATGAGTCGATCGAGAAATTCGTACATCCGCTCACCGCGGAGCGTCACCATCGAACCGATCGCGACGCCCGCACGGAGCTTGAACTGTGCGATCGATTTCTTGGCACGACGAGTCATTGGCTTTTGCCCGGTAATCCGAGTCAGCTCGTCAGCTCCCACCTCGATCAGTTTCGGATTCTGCGTCGCGCCGCCCAGCCCCATATTGACGACCACTCGCTGGATCTTTGGCACTGCCATCACGTTGGCGTAGCCAAATTCCTTACGCAAAGCAGGAATGACCTCGTCGTGATACCGCTCGTTCAGCCGACTCATTTGTCTACTGCCCCGTCACACTTTCGACACACACGCACTTTCCGACCATCATTGAGCAACTGGTGCCCAATCCGAGTGGCTTCGCTGCACTCGGGGCAGACAATCTGCACGTTGGACGCATGAAGCGGGCCTTCGCGCTCGACTACGCCGCCCTTGACGTTTTGCTGTGGGTTGGGCCGTGTGTGGCGCTTTATGAAATTGACACCTTCAACAATGACGCGGTTCCGGGCGGGAATAACCCGCAACACGCGTCCACGCTTGCCACGGTCCTTGCCACCGACCACGATCACGTTGTCGTTCTTTCGAACGGGAGTTTGTAGTCTCGACATCTGTTCTTACAAGACCTCTGGCGCCAACGAGACGATCTTCATGAACTTTCGCTCTCGGAGCTCGCGGGCGACCGGTCCAAACACACGCGTCCCCACCGGGTCGCCCTGCTCGTTCACCAGTACCGCGGCGTTACGATCGAATCGCACATAGCTCCCATCGCGGCGCCGTTGCTCTTTCCGGGTTCGGACTATGACCGCCCGCACGACCTGCCCCTTTTTTACCTGCGAAGCTGGAGTCGCTTCTTTGACCGACGCCGTCACCAGATCTCCAAGCCGCGCGTAGCGCCCCGTCGAGCCACCGAGCGGGTTGATCACCGAGATTTTCCGCGCTCCCGAGTTGTCGGCCACGTCGAGCACCGTTTGCATCTGGATCATGACTGCCCCACCGTATTTGCGCGGCTGAGCACACTGATGATCACAAAACGTTTGCGCTTGCTCAACGGCCTCGATTCGGCCATCACGACGCGGTCACCAACTTTCGCGGTGTTCTCTTCGTCGTGCGCCATAAACGTCGCCGTCCGACGCTGGATCTTCCCATACAGGGCATGCCTTACGCGGCGTTCGACCTTGACGATGACACCCTTATCCAGTTTGTCGCGAACGACGACCCCGGTGACCTCTCGTGTACCGGCCATTTACTGTTCCCCTTCAGACGCCGCCAGCTCTCGCTCGCGAAGCAGCGTGTTGACGCGAGCGCGATCGCGGCGGAGCTCCCGGGCCTTGTTTGGCGTCGCGCCCTGACCCATCGTCTGCTGCAGGCGTAGCCGAAAGATCTGATCGTCCAGATCTTTGTGGCGTTGCTGCAGATCCTCGTTGCCAAGCTCTCGTAGTTCGTTCACGTCGGTCATTGGTCTTGTGTCCAGCCTGAATTAGCGGGCTTCAGACGTGCCAAAGCGGGCCGTAAACTTTGTAGCGATCGGCAGTTTTGCTGACGCCAGCTGCATCGCGCGCTCGGCATCGGCGGCGCTGACGCCCTCCATCTCGAACAAGATGCGCCCCGGACGAACCACGGCTACCCATCCTTCCGGCGAGCCTTTACCTTTACCCATTCGCGTTTCTTGCGGCTTCTTGGTGATCGGTTTGTCTGGGAACACGCGAACCCAGATTTTCCCGCCTCGTTTGATAAACCTCGTCATCGCGACGCGGGCGGCTTCGATCTGGCGGTCAGTCAACCAACACGGCTCCATCGCCTTCATGCCGAAGTCGCCAAACGATACCGTCGACCCTCGCCAAGCCTTCCCGGCCATGCGACCGCGGTGTTGCTTTCGAAACTTGACCTTCTTCGGCATTAACATGACAAATCTCCGCTACTAGAGTCGGCCGCGGCCTCTATCACCGGCGCCGCCCGGTCGACGAGGGGGGGCACGATAGTCGTCCTCTCGCGGCCCCTTGCGAGGCTCGAGAAGCTCACCTTGATACAGCCAGACCTTGACCCCAATCACTCCGTAGGTGGTTCGGGCTTCGGCAAATCCGTAGTCGATATCGGCGCGCAACGTCTGGAGCGGCAACTGCCCATGCAGATACCATTCAGACCGCGCAATCTCGGCGCCATTGAGGCGTCCACCGACCCTGACCTTGATCCCCCGCGCACCAAACCGGAGGGCCGCTTCAACGGCCTTCCGCATCGCCCGTCGAAACGCGACACGCTTTTCGAGTTGCATGGCGACCGATTCACCAATCAGCTGCGCCTCGAGCTCTGGCTTTTGAATCTCTTGAATATTGATAAAGACTTCGCGATTCGTCCGCTTCTGAAGCTCGGTCTTGAGCTTGTCGACCTCGGTGCCTTTGCGACCAATGATGATCCCTGGGCGCGACGTGTGGATATCGATCTTCAGTTTGTTTGCTGCTCGTTCGATCTCGATAACTGATACGCCGGCGTGCGAGAACCTTTTCTTGAGGTCCTTCTTGAGCGCGAGGTCTTCGTGAAGGAACTTCGCGTAGTCACGGTCCGCATACCATCGCGACCGCCAAGTCTTGTTGAAGCCCAACCGAAACCCATACGGGTGTACCTTCTGTCCCATGCGTTGGCCGCCTCGTCTGTGCTAACCGTCGGTCGGCGTCGCCGACCCTGCTTGCGCGTTTTCCTTCGTCGTCTTCTCGGGCGTCGTGCTCGAGCCTTCGTCCTCGCTACCGAGGGTGTCGCTATCGTCTTCGATCGGATCCGATGACGGGATACCGACCGCAACCGCGTGCTCGGTCCGTTCGTTCACAATGACAGTGAGGTGCGAGGTGCGCTTGAGAATCCGATGCGCCCTGCCCATGGGAGCCGCACGAATCCTCTTGAGCGACGGGCCCTGATTCGCATAACAACTTCCCACGTAGAGCCGATCGACCTCGCCCGACACGCCTTCTTTCTGCTGCGCGTTGGCAACCGCCGAGCGCAGCACTTTCGAAATATCCCGCGCCACCCGCTTGTGTGAAAATTTCAAGGTTGCGAGGGCCCGGTCAACCCCTTGCCCGCGGATAAGGTCCATGACCAGCTTGGCCTTTTGCGCAGACCCGCGTACATATCGCGCCGTCGCCCGCCCCTCGATCACCGTCCGCCTCCTCGAGTCGCCACCTTGTCGCCCTTGCCGGTGTGTCCGCGAAAGAGCCGGGTCGGCGCGAACTCGCCAAACTTGTGTCCGACCATGTTCTCTGTGACATAGATGGGCACGAACTTTCTACCGTTGTGCACAGCCACCGTATGACCAACCATCTCCGGCACGACCGTGGAGCGACGGGACCAAGACTTGATCACCTTCTTCTCCCCACTACGGTTCATTGCCTCGATCTTCTCCAATAACGGCAGATCGACAAACGGGCCCTTTTTGAGCGATCGACTCATGTGCGCTGCTCTCTCTCAGCAGTCTGTAGCGAGTGATATCCCGCTGCAACTAACATGGACTGGCATTGCCTGGATTCCAAGGAAAACAATCGATCACTTCCGGCCTCGCTTCTTCTTTCGTTGCAGGATGAAGCGGTCAGAGGGCTTCTTGTGACGGGTCTTGAACCCCTTGGCCGGTACGCCCCACGGCGAGACAGGATGACGTCCCCCCGCGGCGTGGCCTTCACCGCCGCCAAGCGGGTGATCGACAGGGTTCATCGCATTCCCGCGAACATGCGGACGGCGCCCCAGCCACCGGTTCCGACCGGCCTTTCCAATTGACACGTTCCCATGGTCGGAATTTCCGACCTCCCCGATCGTCGCTCGGCACTGCAGCAGGAGCAACCGGGTCTCTCCGGAAGGTAGTTTGACGCTGACATACTTGCCTTCCTTCGCCACGACCTGCACGGAGGAGCCGGCGCTGCGGGACAGTTGCCCGCCCTTCCCTGGACGAAGCTCGACGTTGTGAACCTGTGTGCCCAAGGGGATATTTTGGAGGGGCATGGCGTTGCCTGGCAAGATGTCCGCCCGCTCGGCCGATACGATCGTGTCCCCAACGCTCAGACCCAGGGGATGCAAAATGTAACGCTTCTCGCCATCGGCATAGCTCAGCAGCGAGATCCGCGCCGAACGGTTGGGGTCATACTCGATGGTGGTCACTTTGGCCGGAACATTCGCTTTATCACGTTTAAAATCAATCACGCGATACGCTCGTTTGTGACCGCCCCCGCGCCACCAGACCGTAATCTCGCCGCGATTGTTCCGGCCACCCGACTTCTTGAGCGGCTCCGTCAGCGGGCGATACGGACGATCAGTCGTAATCTCGTCAAACGTCTGAACGGTCTGGAACCGTCGCCCCGGAGACGTCGGTTTGTATCGTCGAATTGCCATAAGTCAATAATGAGTGTTCAAGCTACCCGTCAAAACCGCTATGCACCCTCGAGATCCGGAATCGTCTCACCCGGCTTGAGGCGAATATAGGCTTTCTTCCAGTCTGGTCGTTGCCCCACAAATCGGCCTTGGCGTTTGACTTTTCCGTGATTGACGGCGGTTCGCACCGACTCCACCTTTGCGCCCAACAACTGCTCAACCGCGCGCCTGATATCGACTTTCGTCGCCGCCATCGCGACCTCGAACGTAACTATTTGCACACCTTCCCGCAGGATCGACGACTTCTCGGTGACGATCGCGCGACGTATGATTTCTGTTTGCTTCATGAGCCCAGCACCTGTGCCAAGTGTTCAATGGCTGCCTGACTCATCACAATGGTTTTTGAACCTGCCACATCGCGCGCGGTGAGACCAGAGGAGGCGACAACCCGTACCCTCGGTATGTTTCGTACCGCGAGCGCAAGATTTAGGTTAGGCGAAACGTCGACGAGCACGGTTGGGTTACTCACGTCCAAGCCGGCCAGCAGCTCAGCCGCATGCCTCGTGCGTGGCTCCGCGAGGGTCAGCACCGCTTCCCCATCCACAATCGTGACCGCGCCCTCACGAAGCCGCTCAGTCAGTGCCGCGCGGAGCGCGCCGCGCACGACTTTTCGCGGCAGCCGATATCCGTAGTCGCGAGGCTGAGGCCCAAAGACGATGCCTCCAGCTCGCCACAGTGGATTCCGCGCCTCCCCAACCCGCGCGCGACCGGTCCCCTTCTGACGCCACGGTTTCTTCCCGGAGCCGCTAACTTGACCACGTGTTTTCGTCGAATGGGTGCCTTGGCGGTCCGACGCATTTTGATGCACCACCGACTCCCAAATAAGGCCGGTATTCACACGTCCGCCAAAGACCACGTCACTCAGCTCGACCGAGCCGACCGTTTGACTTTTTCCGTTGACTACGGAGATCACGTCAAGCGTCATCGCTTCTTCTTCCCAGTGTCTGGAGCTGGAGCTGGAGCGACCACCTGTCGTCTCGGTGCAACAGCCTTACGAATGACGAGATAGCCCCCGGGCGCCCCCGGGACCGCGCCGCGAACGACCACCGTGTGGGTGTCGGCGTTGACCTGAATAACCCTGAGGTTCCGGACGGTCACACGGTCACCGCCCATGCGGCCTGGCCCACGCATTCCCTTCATGACCCGCGAAGGATACGACGATTGTCCGATTGAGCCCGGCGCTCGATGAAACATCGAACCGTGCGTCGCGCCCCCGCCACGAAAGCCGTGACGCTTCATCACCCCTTGAAACCCCCGACCACGGCTAATGCCGACCACGTCGACCTGGTCGCCTTCTGCAAACAGCGATGCGAGCACCTGCTCGCCTTCCTTCGGAGTCTCATCCCCACCGTCGCTGGAGCCCGGCCCGAGGGGCACTTCTCGTCTGATACGCGTCGGTGGCACATTGGCTCGCTTGTAGTGACCAGCGACGGGACGATTGACACGCGCCGTCTTCTCCTCGACGAGCCCAAGCTGAACGGAGTCGTATCCGTCGCGGTCGGCCGTCTTCCGCTGGACCACAACACACGGTCCAGCTTTGAGCACTGTCGCCGGCGACAGAACGCCGTCTTCGGCAAACACCTGCGTCATCCCGATTTTTTTTCCAATAATGCCGGTCAGCATGTCTGCGGTTGTCCTTACGAAGTAGCCCTTTGAAGTAAGCCTGTGGCCTATTTGTGCTCCTGCCCGGACGCCTTGATCTCAACGTCGACGCCGGCGGGCAAGTCAAGCTTCATTAATGCATCCACCGTTTGCGGGGTGGGCTCAAAAATGTCGATGAGCCGTTTGTGTGTTCGAATCTCAAACTGCTCCCGGGATTTCTTGTCCACATGTGGCGATCGCAATACCGTCCACTTGTTCAAGTCCGTCGGCAACGGGATCGGACCGGCAATCCGGGCGCCCGTCCGTCGGGCGGTATCCACGATTTCGGTCGTCGACTGATCCAGGATGCGATAGTCGTATGCCTTCAACCGGATTCGAATCTTGTCGCTGAACGTGGCCATCAAATCTCCGCGTCTTCGGTGTCTGATCCGTGCTGACGAGTCAATGGGTTATGTGTCATATCATTCGATGATGTCGATGATGGCGCCTGACCCGACGGTGCGCCCACCTTCCCGAATCGCAAATCGTAAGCCCTTTTCCAGCGCCACCGGCGTGATCAGCTCCACTTCCACCGTCACGTTGTCCCCGGGCATCACCATCTCCAC
>Ga0310120_10000155_pt1 | contig 55113 bp, 52 predicted proteins | sample CB27_AW_983_MG_FD_203506 | JGI IMG/M metagenome (GOLD analysis project Ga0310120, IMG submission 203506) | Marine microbial communities from Western Arctic Ocean, Canada - CB27_AW_983 | ecosystem: Environmental > Aquatic > Marine > Oceanic | place: Canada: Western Arctic Ocean | collected...
GGTGGCAAAGCGTTTCCTGTCATCAGCGGGAGCGCGGGCCACATTGATGCACGCGTCATTTGTGGAAATGGCCCGCTGCGCACAGGATTTGGGCTGGAAGCGGGTGGATGGCATTTTACTGGATCTTGGGTTGTCCTCCCGGCAGCTTGAGAACGGCAGGCGGGGATTCTCGTTTATGCGTGAGGGGCCGCTGGATATGCGTTTTGACCCGACCTCAGGCATGAAGGCGGCGGAGATAGTTAACTTGTGGACACAGAATGAGATCGCGCAAGTGCTCTCCGAGTTTGGGGAGGAGCGTCGAAGCAAGAGGATTTCTCAGGCGATGGTGCAGGCACGTCCGATTGACAACACGCTGGATCTGGCGCGGATAGTTGCCGAACAAAAGAGTGGAAAAATAAGAGGTAGGCGGCATGCAGCAACAAAGACATTTCAGGCATTGCGAATGGCGGTCAACGCGGAACTGGATGCACTTAAAGATGCCTTGCCTCTCGCTCTGGGCTTACTTGTGCCTGGCGGGAGACTGGCGGTGATAGCGTTTCACTCGTTGGAAGACAGGATAGTGAAGCAGGTCTTCCGGCGTGAATCTCGGGATTGCCTTTGCCCACCGGAACACATTGTGTGTGCATGTGGGCACCGCGCTAGCATTCGCCAAGTAATGCGCCGGCCGATACAACCAACGACTGAGGAGGTTATTCAAAACCCGCGCAGCCGGAGCGCGAGATTACGTATAGCCGAGAAACTCTAGGAGCCAGTAAGGTTGAGAAAGGTAATCAAAATGGAAAGGTATTTGTTGTCACCCGTATTGCGTACCATGGTGTTCATTGCGATTGATACCATGTTGGTGTTGCTCATTATGCAGCAGCTGCGCCTGGTAGACTGAGGGCGAGTATGGCTCCTGCCGGACGCTGAATTAAAGATATACATGGCATAGACCTTGCATTCATCCTTCAGGGTATCCAGGGGGTGTGCAGCCAACCTGTTAGTCAGCTTGGTCCGTTTTCGAATCTTAGGGAGGTTCTGATGGTTGTACAGGCAAGAGACAGGGTGGAAGGACAGCATCAGGCGTCGTTTGGACGGGCTTTTCGCCAGGCGCCTTGGCGAAAGCACAGACAGATTCTTGCGCCGCTTGCTATCGCCATGTTCGCGTCCGCGTCATTCGGCGCTGTCTATCTAGCAGAGACCTCGCGTGCAGCAGTGACCGGAAGGAATGTACAGAGGCTGCGCCTTCAGGTGGAGAAGCTTGGTTTTGAGAATGATTTGCTGCGCGCGCACAACGCCGGCGTTCAGTCGGCGGCAGCGTTAATTAAGCGAGCGCAGCAGCTTGGTTATAAACCTCTCCAGATCGACCAAATAGAGTTCATGGAAGTGGCCGGTTTCTCCCTCGAAAATATGCCCCGTGTTCATCCGCAGCAGGATGAACATGGGGAGCAACCCATTGATCCTTATGACGAAACTCTTGCTCACTGGGTGATGCGTCAACTGCCTAAGTGGGGATTCATGGGCGAATAGCGTGCGCAAAGCGTCTTTCCATAACCGCCTCGGCATTGTCACTTTCATTCTGTCTCTGGGTACCCTGTTCGTTTTCTACAGGTTAATTAGTATCCAGTTTGATGCTAAAGCGGCCATTATCGCCGATGGCCAACCAGGCATCTTTGAAATGGTGCGACCGCCGCGAGGCCGCATTTACGACCGCGATGGTGATTTGCTTGCCACCAATACGGTCTATTACGAGCTTGGGATCGATTACAAAAGCCTTGGCTTCGGAGATGAAAACGAGGATGGTCAGACCGACCATATTGACCGGCGTATTGCGCTTGAAGAGGTCGCCCTGGAACTCTCGCGGGTGCTGGAAATGCCGTATGAGAGCCTCAGGCCAATCATTCTAGATGATGTCGGTCTGGATGGTGGGCAGCTGGCGTACAAGAAACTGATTCCTTATATGGAACACAACCTTGCGCCAGATCTGGAACGGCAACTGCACCGGCTGCTGGATGGGAGCTACGGCCCCCCAATTAGCGCCGAACTTGCAGAGCAACTCGGTGTGCTCCTAAATCGGGATTCCGATCCGGATATCAATCCTCTCTCTATGGCTGCCCAACTGCAGTTGCTGATGGAAAGTTACGGGACAGACCTCAGCAGAGAGGTAAGCGAGCACCTGTGGGCTGTGCTTGCAGGGAAATTCGGCGAGCGATTGCGCTGCATTACCGCCAGGCCGGTGCTGTTACGCACATACCCTAATGGCTCGTTGGCTGGGCATATTTTGGGCCTGGTTCTTTATAATCAGACTGGCTATTACGGGGTCGAGGGTTACTACGATGATATTCTCGGCGGGGACACTGTCCGCACTTTTAAGTCGATTATTCCGCTTGATGTAGGCACTGAGCTGAGGCCTGAAACTAACGCTGATGTATATCTCACAATTGATCGTGAAGTGCAATTCCTTGCCGAACAGGTCCTTATCGATAGCATCAATGAATACGAAGCCAGAAGCGGAATGCTGCTGGTGGCCGATCCAGGTACCGGTGAAATCCTTGCCATCGCAGCAACTCCTGGGTTCGATCCCAACGACATCTCAGCAGTGATTTCCGACACTGAGAACGAGGGACGCAATCCGGCTGTCAGCGAACAGTTCGAGCCCGGCTCTGTCTTCAAAATTATTACTATGGCAGCCGCGCTTGAATCCGACGTATTCTCACGTTATAGCACTTATTACGACACTGGCAAGTTTGAATATGGCGGCATCGTCATTCAGAATTGGGATTACAAAGCACACGAATTGCAAGACATGACCGGACTGTTGGCACACTCACTCAATGTGGGTGCGGCTACTCTGTCTACCACGCTCGGGCCTAAACGGTATTACGACCTGTTGACGGCGTTTGGTATTGGGAGGTTGACGCATGTAGATATTGCCGGCGAGGCATCCGGGCTTCTGAAGCGACCTGGCGACCCCGATTGGCATGATGCGGATTTGGCTACGAATGCGTTCGGGCAAGGTGTTGCCGTGACCGGGCTGCAGTTGCTCACTGCGGTTTCGGCCGTTGCCAACGACGGTGTGATCATGCAACCGCATCTGCTGCGCGAAATCCGTGAAGGTGACATGGTTTACACGGTGCAGCCGCAGGTGTTGGGTCGCCCGATTTCCGCTGATGTTGCACGAACACTCGCCGATATGCTTGCGACCAGCCTACAGTCGGAGTCCTCCCTGGCTCTGGTTGAGGGTTACCGGTTGGCAGGTAAAACTGGCACAGCCCAGATACCCATGCCGTATGGATATGACCCCGACCACACCATGGCTTCCTTCATCGGGTGGGGACCGCTGGAGGACCCGCAGTTCATCATTTACGTCAAACTTGATGAGCCTATGATTAGCCCGTGGGGATCAACTACGGCCGCACCCACTTTCTCCAAGATGGTGCGGCGATTGGTAATTCACCTGGAAATCCCTCCCGAGGATATACGTAATCGGCTGGCGGCGAATGGGTGATTACGAGTAATTATGCTGACTCTGGGTACCGTAGTTGCCGCCCTGACCGATTCGAGACCCGAGAGTGCGCTTTTGGATCAACCAATAGATGACGTTGTAGTCGATTCGCGCCAATCTGGTCAGAAAGCGATGTTTGTTGCGCTGCCCGGAGAGAACACCAACGGCCACCAATTCGTACACCAATCATTTTCCGCCGGCGCAGTGGTGGCGCTGGTGCAGCAGGATGTGGGTAGAGATTTCAGTGTAGTGGATCTGCGCCGATCACCTCCCGCCGATCAAGATTGGCGGCGAGCGCAATTTCCACTCTGCCTGCGGGTGGAAGACACACTGGAAGCTCTGCAGCGCGTGGCGCAGCGCTGGCGTGCGCAGCTGGATGTCCGTGTGATCGGGGTGACAGGCAGCGTTGGCAAAACCACCACTAAGGATCTGACCGCGGCGGTCTTGGCGCGCCGTTTTCGCACCTTAAGAAGCGAAGGCAATCTGAACAATGAAATCGGACTTCCATTAAGTCTGTTGCAGCTTCGAGAGCGGCATGAGCGCGCTGTGCTGGAAATGGGTTTCTACAAGCGGGGGGAGATTGCTGTGCTTTGTGAGCTTGCACAGCCACATGTCGGGGTGATTACCAACGTATATCCGGTTCATTTGGAGCGAGCTGGCACCCTTGATAATATCGCCGCTGGCAAAAGTGAACTGGTGGAGTCACTGCCACCTGAACCAGAAGGAGTTGCGGTGCTGAACGCAGATGATCCCGAAGTCATGGCCATGGCGGTGAACACACGTGCCCGCGTGTTCACTTATGGCCTCGATTCAGATGCCGATCTGTGTGCATCACACGTCGAGGGAATGGGTCTGAGTGGCATTCGCTTTCGTCTGCATCACCGAGGCGATATTTTGCATGTTCGCGTGCCGCTCCTGGGACGTCATTCGGTGCATACTGCACTGTGCGCCGCAGCTGTCGGGCTAACGGAGGGGTTAACATGGCAGGAGATTTTGGAGGGTCTACAGGCTCAGGATGGGCAGGCACAGTTGCGCTTATACGCGGTGCCTGGCCCCGGGGATAGCATTATTCTAGACGACACTTACAACGCCTCGCCCGAATCCACAATCGCAGCCCTCAATCTTCTGGATGACCTCGAGGCTCCGAGGCGCGTGGCTGTGCTAGGAGACATGCTTGAACTCGGCTTGTTTGAGCAACAGGGGCACAGAGCGGTTGGAACGCGCGCATGTGATGTGGCCGATGTGCTCATCACGATTGGGGAGCTTGCGGAGACTATCGCCGATGGTGCCTGTGCTGCTGGAATGCAAGAAAGTGAGATTACGCGCTGCCGGGACGGCGAAGAGGCGTTAAGGGTTCTGAAAAAAGAGATGAAAGCCGGCGATGTGGTCTTGGTGAAGGGTTCGCGCGGAATGCGGCTTGACAGGCTGGTAAACGAGTTGGAAACAGAGCCATGAACACTGAGGGCATCTTTTCGCTGAGCCTTGCCAGCATCACCTTTGCGATGACCGTGATTTGGGGCGGTCCGTTGCTGGAGGTTCTGCGGCGTTTGCGCGTCGGCAAGCGAATCCGCGTAGATGGGCCGCAAACGCACTTCTCCAAGATAGGGACACCCACTATGGGGGGACTGCTGGTGATCGTGCCGGTGTTGGTGATTACTGCGGTGCTGAACTTGGTCAGCCTTGTTAAGGTAGTAACCGGCCCTTCGATCCTTTTGCCGTTGGCAGTATTGGCGGCATTTGGAGTTCTGGGCATGTGGGACGACTGGGCTGGGTTGAAGGCCACTCGACTTGGCGAGGGATTGCGAGCACGCTATAAGTTCATTGTTCAGGTGCTGATTGCACTTGGCGCGGTCCTTGTATTGTATTTTGCGTTCGATATTCACAGCGTGGCGTTGCCTGGGTTCCCGCGTAAAGTGGACATAGGCTTGATTTACATTCCGATAGGCGTATTCATCATAGTGGGAGCATCGAACGCGGTCAACATCACTGATGGGCTTGACGGGCTAGCTGGGCTGGTTCTCGTAACTAATTTCATGGCATTTGGATTTGTGGCGCTGCTGCAGGAACAAGTGTTTCTGGTGCGGTTCTGCTTTACGCTGGTGGGAGCGCTGTTCGCGTTTTTATGGTTCAACGTGCACCCGGCGCAGCTGTTTATGGGCGACACTGGTTCTCTCTCTCTGGGGGCTTTGCTAGGTGTTGTGGCATTGATGACCGGGCAATGGCTGCTGCTACCGGTCATCGCAATTATCCCACTGGCTGAGACAATTTCGGTCGCTTTGCAGGTTCTGTATTTCAAATGGAGTGGTGGTCGGCGCTTGTTTCTGATGGCACCCCTGCATCACCATTTTGAGCTTCGGGGCTGGAGTGAGACCCAAGTGGTTCAACGGTTTTGGTTGGTGTCTATTCTCTCCGGCATGGTTGGCGTGGCGTTAGCGTTATTGTAGGTGCACAACAAAGGAGAATTAACATGAATATCGGATTACTATGGTTTGACAACGGTTCGCAGCGCTCATTGAAAGAAAAAATCGGTAATGCTGTAAGTCATTACACACATCGCTTTGGCGACAGACCTACAGTGTGCTACATGCACCCTGACACGCTAGATGCAGATTTTAATTCCTTCAAGGGAGTACGGCTTATGACAGCCATCAACGTCTTGCCGCATCATTTTTGGGTGGGTATGGAGACCGATCCGCAGCAGCAAGCCAATAGTAATGCGCCGAGTAGGTGATCATTAGCAGTGTGCGCGGGCAAACGGCGGTTGTTCTTGGGTTGGCCCGCCAGGGCATCGCGCTGGCGGGCTACCTCGCTGAGCATAGCTTCAGTGTTCGTGCTAGCGATTTGCGACCAGCTGACGCTCTTGGTCCGGCGTTTAAGGCGTTACGAGAACACCAGCTCGATTTTGTATTGGGAGAGCACCCACAGTCATTGTTGGATGGTGCGGACATCGTGTTCGTTTCAGGCGGTGTGCCAATGGACATCCCATTATTGCAGCAGGCACGTGAGCGTGGTATTCCACTCTCGAACGATTCGCAGCTTTTTCTGGAGAAAGCGCCATGCAAAGTGGTTGGGGTGACTGGATCAGGAGGGAAGACGACTACCACGCTTCTGGCTGGAAGGATGGCGGTTGCCTGCGGGTACTTTCGGAACGTCTGGGTGGGGGGAAATTTGGGCAGCCCGCTGCTGGCGGATGTTGATCGGATGACGAGCGAGGATGTGGCCATAATGGAGCTGTCCAGTTTTCAACTTGAAATCATGAAGACCAGCCCGACGGTGGCTGCGATATTGAACATTACTCCCAACCATCTGGATCGCCATGGGACCATGAATGCATATATGGAGGCCAAGGCGCGTATTCTGAATGGACAGCGTGCTCGTGACGTGGCCGTGCTGGGTTGGGACGATGAGACGGCGCGTAGGTTGCGTGGGCGTGTTCGGGGCCATTGTTGGGGTTTTGGGTTAGGCGCTGACGAGCGTTTATTGGACGGTTGCTATCTTGATGGTGAAAGAATCATACTGAGAAGGGGTGGGGTTTCGGTCCCATTCGCAGAGCGGAAGGACATCCAGCTTCGAGGTGTTCATAACACATTGAATGTGCTCGCCGCCGCCACAGTGGCTGTGGCTGTCGGGGTCGCGCCGACGGTTATGCCCGCGGTCATACGCGGATTTGAGAGTGAGCCACACCGTCTGGAACTGGTGCGCGAGGTAAACCATGTACGTTGGGTGAACGATACCATGGCGACTACCCCGGAGCGTACCATGACAGCACTACAATCCCTCACGGCGCCGGTAATTCTGTTGCTTGGCGGTAGAGACAAAAAACTCCCTTGGGACGCCCTGGCCGAACGGGTGAAAATGGGGGTGAAAGCCATTATTCTCTTCGGTGAGGCGGCGGTGATGATTGAGCGTGAATTCGGGCGGGTGTGGGCGGTCTCTCCGGCGCATATGAACGTGGCGCAGGGTAGGGGAGCACGCATTGCGGATAAAGGATCATGGGTTGAGCGCGAAATTAATGGCTCAATTGCTGGGACAGCAGCAGATCCTGGCTCTATTCTTACCTTCCCCGCTCTGGTTCGTGTGGAAGAAGGACTGGAGAAGGCTGTGCAGCACGCAGCCGCCTTAGTAGATGCCGGCGACGTGGTCTTGCTCTCTCCCGGATGTACCAGTTTCGATGAATTCAGCGATGCCTCGGCGCGCGGTGAAATGTTCCGGGAATTGGTGCTAGGATTGTCATGAGCGTTGGTAAGCATGAGGGGAAGAGTGCCGCAAAAGCTAGGATGAAGGCAAGCCCTGCACATGTGGACTGGCCCTTACTGCTGGTGACGAGCGCGCTGCTGATTTTTGGGATGATGATGGTATATTCCACAACCTTCGATCTATCATATTATTGGTACGACAACCGCTCCACCATGTTCGTAAAACATATGTGGCATATGGTGATCGGAGTGGCTGCATTGACTTTCTGCGCGCGGTTGGATTACGAGAAACTGAGGATATCCGCGGTGGCAGTAGGTATGTTGCTCCTAACTCTGATCGTGCTAGTTTTGGTGCTAATCTTCGGCATCGATCGTGGCTTGCACTCGGGCTCATACCAACCCTCGGAATTGGCTAAGCTGGTGATCATCATTTATTTGGCAGTGTGGTTAGCCTCCAAAAAGGAGACGTTGAGAGACTTCTGGCATGGTATGGCCCCGTTCGCCATGGTAGTTGGGCTCGTGGCGGGCTTGATTGTAATGCAGCCAGACATAAGCGCAGCATCCACCATTCTTGTTATCGGGGCGCTGATGTTCTTCCTTGCAGGTGCGGATATGCTGCAGCTCGGCGGGGCGTTGGCAATAGCCGCCCTCGCTGGGCATGTAGTGATTCAGTCTTACGCTACCGGGCAGCAGCGCATCGCTGAATATATAGCTGGTCTACGTGACATAACCGAGGGCTCCTGGCATGTCTTGCAGGCGACAGTGGCTTTTGTGGATGGCGGCATCTTCGGAGTCGGCCTTGGTGCCGGAAACGGGAAATTTGCTTATTTACCGGTGCCGCATACTGATAGCGTGTTCGCCGTGGTAGGCGAGGAACTAGGGCTTGCGGGCAGCCTGCTGCTGGTGGGGCTTTTCGTAGGGTTGTGCTGGCGAGGGGTGTGTATCGCAGCGCGCACGCAAGATACATTCGGGCAGCTGTTGGCAGGTGGTCTTACTGGTTGGATTGCACTGGAGGTCTTAGTCAATGTTGGCGTGATTCTGGGCGTATTGCCTTTTGCCGGCAATGCATTGCCGCTTATTAGCTATGGCGGGTCATCGCTCGTGGTGACGCTCGCGGCGATAGGGATAATGCTCAGCGTTTCCCGACACGACCCGGATGCCAGGCCCGATAGGGAGAAGAGTGCGAATATTGATTTGCGCCGGTGGAACAGGCGGGCACGTCTATCCGGCGCTCGCGGCCGTCGATAGCCTACGGAGAGCCCGGGCTGCGTCCGGAGATCTAGATCTGCTCTGGGTTGGGTCGGTCGGTGGTATGGAAACGGAAATGGTGAGAGAGGCTGGCATCGAACTGGAAACCATCTGGGCGGGCGGTGTGGTGGGTAAAGGCGTGAGCGGCGGTTTGCTTGGGATGATGAAGATCGCCGCGGGCGTCGGACAAGCGCTGACAATAATGGCTCGCTTCCGTCCCGAGGCGATTTTTGTAACTGGTGGCTACACGGCTGTGCCGGTCACTCTAGCGGGGTGGTTGCGACGAGTGCCGATGGCTGTGTATCTTCCGGATGTGCAGCCGGGCCTGGCAGTGCGTTGGGCGGCTAGGCTTTCGCGTCGGGTACTGGTTACCATGGCCCAATCTAGAGAGTATTTCAGTGATAAGCATGTGACTGTCACTGGTTATCCACTACGCGAGGCAATCGTGCGAGCGACGCGCGAAAATCGGTGGGCAGCCCGGGAAAGATTTAATCTGGGCGCTGAGCGCTTTACTGTGCTGGTGTTCGGGGGAAGCCGCGGTGCGCACAGCATCAACCGCGCCGCGCTAGCGGCTGGCCCGTCTTGGATTGAAGCCGGAGCACAGGTCCTGCACGTTAGTGGGCAGTTTGATTGGAGCGAAGTGAAAGAGCTACAGGCACAGTTTGCGTTGGAGCACAGAGAACACTACCATATATTCCCATATCTGAACGAAGACATGGGGAGCGCCCTGCGGGCAGCGGATCTGGCGGTGGCGCGTGCCGGTGCCTCCTGTCTCGGCGAGTTCCCTGCCTTTGGGCTTCCGGCGCTGCTGGTTCCATACCCACATGCTTGGCGCTATCAGCGCTCAAACGCGGAGATATTGAGCGATTGTGGTGCGGCAGTGTGGATTGAAGACCGGGAATTGCAACATGTGCTCGGACCGACCGTGGGCGGGCTGATGCGTGACCGGGAACGACTGACCGCGATGAGTAGACAGGCAACATCGCTGGCTGTGCCGGAGGCAGCTGACCGAGTAGCGGCGGAGTTGATCGCTATGGTAACAGGAGCGGCCTGATGATGTCACTCGCGGTTATTTTCTGGATGTACCTGTTGCTTTTTGGCATAATTGGTGGGTTACGTGGTTGGGCCAAAGAGATTCTGGTGCTTTTCAGCATGGTGCTGGCGCTCTTTCTAGATGTAGTGATTATGCAGTATGTTCCCGGAGTAAAACCGGCTCTGGCTGCCCAGACCCCGCTGACGCAATTCTCGGTCCGTGCTACGTTCTTCCTATTGCTGGCTTTTTTCGGTTATGAGACCCCGTCAGTGGCCAAACTTTTTGCTGAGAAGGCGCGTCGGGAGCGGTTGGAGGACATGTTACTGGGACTGTTCCTCGGTGCAATCAATGGTTATTTGCTGGTGGGTACGCTCTGGCATTATCTACACGCCACAGGGTATCCGATTGCAGGCATACTTCCGCCGGAAGTGGATAGTGTGAAAGCAATGCTGAACTACATGCCGCCCGAATTGGTGGGTCCGCCTTACATTTATTTTGGGGTGGGTCTGGCATTTATGTTCGTGATCGTGGTGTTCATTTAGAGGTGTAATAGAGGTGGAAACGAAGCAGCAGATTCACCTGATTGGGATTGGCGGTGCGGGTATGTCGGCTATAGCCACTGTGCTGCTGGAGAGTGGCCACAAGGTTAGTGGCTCTGACGAGCAGTCTACAGGGCTCACCGACAGGCTGCAGCAATCGGGGGCACGGGTGCACATCGGTCATCGGGAAGACAACATCGCGGGGGCTGATGTTGTGCTGGTGTCCTCGGCTATTCCGGATAGCAATCCGGAGATGCAGGCTGCCCGTGCGCAAGGCCTTACGGTTTTGAAACGACAGGATCTGCTCGGAACACTGATGGCTGGCCGTGCCGGCTGCGCAGTGGCGGGCACGCATGGCAAAACCACCACCACTGCGCTGCTGGCGATGTGTCTGATGCGAGTCGGCTTAGATCCTACCTTCATCATCGGCGGTGTCATCAGGGAAATTGGCATCAGTGCGCACCACGGTGGCGGAGAGCCATTCGTGGTTGAGGCCGATGAATATGAGCGCATGTTTCTTGGGTTGCGCCCGAAGGTGGCCATCATCACGAACGTGGATTATGATCACCCCGATTGTTATTCAAATTTTGCCGAGATGAAAGCTGCCTTCAGGGAGTTTGCGATGCTTGTCCCGCTTGAGGGTCGCCTGATTGTCAATCAGGACGACGCGGGTGCGCGCGAGCTAGGAGCAGGGGCAAAAGAAGCCGGGGTCCCGGTGGTGACTTACGCGCTGCATCGAGAGGCTGACTGGCGGGCGGAAGAAGTACAGGCTGGGATGGATGGCGGATATTTCTTCACGCTGTGGAGGCCTGGCAGCCAGACGGCGCTGCAGGCGCAATTGGGGCTGTCGGGAGAGCACAATGTATCCAATGCGTTGGCTGTATTGGCCGCCGCCGACTTTTTCGGTGTAAGCGCAGTCGCCCTGCTACCGACGCTGCAAGAATTCACCGGAGTGAAACGCCGTTTCGAGCTGAAGGGTGAGTTTCGCGGCGTTACAGTGATGGACGATTATGCCCATCACCCAACAGAGATTAGAGCCACTCTCAGCGTGGCACGGACGCGTTTCCAGCACCGGCGCTTGTGGGCTCTGTTTCAACCGCACACGTTCAGTCGTACACGGGCGCTGCTGGCAGAGTTCGCTGCCAGCTTCGGAGACGCAGACCATGTGGTTCTAATGAATATATACCCCTCCCGCGAGGACGATGACGGCACGGTTTCATCTGCGGACATTCTTGCATTGATGGAGCATGAACATTCTTATCTCGTGGGCACTCACGAGGAAGCGGCGCACTTTTTGAATGCGCGCTTGCAGCCGGGTGATGTGCTCATAACTTTGGGGGCTGGCGATGGATACATAGTTGGTGAGCAGGTGCTTGAGATGTTCCGTGATGCAGGTTCTGTTGTAGAAGGTGATCCCGAGTCGCTGTTCGCGCATTTCGGAGGGCGGATGCGCAGGCAGGAACAGATTGCGCGCTACACCTCGGCGCGTATCGGTGGTCCAGCGGATTATTTCTTTCAGGCCGAGTCGGCTGATGAGCTCGCGGCGGTTGTGCAGGAGGGATGGCGTGCGGGTATGCCGGTGGTGGTGTTCGGGGCCGGGTCGAACGTGCTGGTGTCTGATCAGGGCATTCGTGGTTTGGTGGTGCACAACCAGGCGCGGAAAGTGGAATTTGTGGAAAATGGCACTGGTTTGCGCGTGCGTGTTGAATCGGGAACTACACTAGCTGCGCTTGCTCGCAAGTGTGTAGCGCGCGGCGCTGCTGGTCTGGAGTGGGCTATTTCTGTGCCGGGAACAGTGGGTGGGGCCGTGGTTGGCAATGCGGGTGCACATGGCGGCGATGTGTCCGGATCTATCTGTTTGGCTGACATCTTGCAACGCGGAAAGGGCATACAGGTCTGGGCGGTCGATGCGTTAAAACTGGATTATCGTACCAGCCGGATGAAAGCCGCATCTGGCGAGTTTGCAGTGCTGAACGCCGAGTTTGCTCTCACGCGCGCCAATCCTGAGTTTCTTAAGCGAAAAGCAGCTCAGTTTAGCCAGAGACGACGGGAAACGCAGCCGCCCGGTGCCAGCACCGGTTCGATCTTTAAGAACCCGCCGGGAGACTACGCAGGTCGGTTATTGGAGGCGGCCGGATTGAAAGGGGTCCGCATCGGGCAGGCGGAGATCTCTCGCGTGCATGCGAATTTTTTCGTCAATCTGGGTGGCGCTACGGCGGAGCAAGTGCGTGAGTTGATTGAGAGCGCGCGAGAGGCCGTGCGCGGGAAATTTGATGTGTCATTAGAACTAGAAATCCAGTTTTTGGGGGAGTGGATCTGAACAGGCGATTTCATGGCGATTTCAATGAAAAAGATCCGCATAGGCATTCTGTTCGGCGGTCGTTCTGGGGAACACGAGGTTTCCCTCTTGTCAGCACGGTCGGTGTTGAAGGCAATTGACCGTGAAAAATATGAGGTTGCTATGATTGGCATCACCAAGCAGGGCCGTTGGATATGCGGCGATGACCCACTTCTGGCGCTGGAAAGCGGCGCGGAAGCTGCCCGAATGGCGCCTGCAGCTGTATTGCTCGTGGATCCGGTAAATCCTGTGGTCTCGATAATGCGCGAGGACGAGGGCAAGCGAGAGGTGAGGCTATCCGAAGTCGGAAAATTGGATGTCATTTTTCCGGTGTTACACGGCACGTTTGGTGAAGACGGTACCGTGCAGGGTCTTCTTGAGCTTGCCGGTATAGCCTACGTGGGAGCAGGGGTGGTGGGCTCCGCCGTCGGTATGGACAAAGGCATCTTCAAGGCGGTCATGCGCGCGGCGGGTCTGCCCGTGTTGCCGGCAGTGGTCTTCAACCGTAGCGAATATGAGCGTGATCCCGATGCGATCATCCGGCGCTCACTGCGGAAATTGCACTTTCCATTGTTCGTTAAGCCGGTTAATCTTGGCTCCTCCGTGGGAGTTACAAAAGCAATTGATGCCGCCGGGCTGCGTTCTGGTCTCGATGAGGCGGCGCTCTGGGACCGGCGTTTGCTGGTGGAACAGGGCGTAGATGCTCGCGAGATTGAAGTCGGCGTACTGGGTAATGATGAACCACGTGCGTCGGTAGTCGGCGAGATTGTGCCTCAGCGCGGGTTTTATGATTATGAAGCCAAATACATCAGCGACGATTCCAAGCTGCTCATCCCCGCACCCATTACCGATTCGCAGCTGGAACAGGTTCAGGCGCTAGCGGTAGATGTGTTCAAAGCGGTAGATTGTGCTGGAATGGCCCGTGTTGATTTCCTTCTCGACAAATCCAGTGACGAGTTGTGGCTGAATGAACTCAACACCATTCCGGGTTTTACAAAGATCAGTATGTATCCAAAACTTTGGCAGGCGTCCGGGCTGGAATACCCTGAACTTATAGACAAGTTGATTGAGCTTGCGCTGGAACGTAAAGCGCAACGGGACAAGATGGAGCGTTCGTTCGAGGTGGTGGTACATTGAATGTTCTGTGGCGTCTATTGCAGCCTTTCTCGCAGCGCGTGGTGGGCGCACGGGCTCGGACAGTTGCTATGCCGGTTTCTCGCACACCGCGTGACCTGGATGTGGCCCGTACGCGCCGCAAGACTCTGGGTCGCCGCCGGGCGGCGCGCGTGCTCACCCGTAGGCGGAGCAGCGAGAGTAGGTCGTGGGGTTTGATGCAGAACCGGGAGTGGCCACAAATTTTTTCTTCCAGCGTGCGCGTTGGCTGGCGTCTGGGCAGTATGGGAGTGGTGTTGCTTTTTGGAGCGCTGCTGGGTTACGCCGTGACGGAGCCGAGTTTCTTCGTCCATTCAATCGAGCTGGTAGAGACCGATTTCATACCCGGAGATGAGATTTATCGAGCGGCAGAGGTGCATGGATTGAATATCTTCTGGGTGAACCCGGCCGAGGTGGCCGCGAATATACAGGCCGTGCCGGGTGTGCGTAAGGCGGCTGTCGAGGTTGACTGGCCTGCCACTGTTTATGTGGAGGTTGAAGAGAAGGAACCGGTGCTGCTATGGCAGCAGGGCGGGGAACAGGTCTGGGTGGATGAGACCGGAAACACTTTCCCGGCGCGCGAGCCACTGGAATGGCTTCTGCCAGTTACTGTAGATGATGCGGAAGTTTCGCTTCAGACGGGTGCGCGCATCCCCATGGATGTGATCACGGGTGCACGACAATTGAAGCAGCTGCGCCCGAACATCGAGTTGCTTCATTATGATATTGGCCACGGGCTCTCATATCATGATGGGCGGGACTGGCGCGGGTTTTTTGGAACGGGAAATAATATGGCAATGAAGTTGCTGGTGTACGAGACACTGGTAGAGGAACTGATGGCGCGCGGCATCTGGCCAAAGACTATCAGTGTGGTGGATCCAGGCACGCCGTTTCACCGGGAATAAAAAGGATGAGATCAGCAATTCTGTATAACGACAGAAAGGGTGCTCTATGACTACTCCATTACTAACAAGCATTGATGTGGGAACTACCAAGGTGTGTGTCTTGATCGCGGACATGGTGGACGACACGCACTATGAAGTTCTCGGAGTGGGCACTACCCCAGCACGGGGGATGCGCAAAGGGGTGGTGGTGAACGTTGAGGAGGCGAAAGCGACCATCCGCGAGGCAGTAGCGGCGGCTGAGCGGTCTGCAGGTTACGAAATAGGCACCGCTTTTGTGAGTATGGCCGGGGCGCATCTGTCCTCGGTCAATAGCCATGGCGTGGTCGGCGTTTCGGGAAACCACGCTATTGCTCAGGATGACATTGATCGGGCACTGGATGCCGCGCGCGCGATAGCCATTCCCCACAACCGGGAAGTGTTGCATATTATCCCGCGCAATTTCGTGGTGGATGGGCAAGAAGGCATCCGCATGCCTCTGGGCATGCACGGTTTCCGGCTGGAGGTGGAGGCGCACCTTATCACCGCCGCCAGTACTACCGTGAAGAATCTGACCAAGTGCATCGAGGCTGCCGGTGTGATGGTGGAGCAGTTCGTGGTCAACCCATTGGCTGCCTCCGAAGCCGTGCTCACCGATACCGAGCGCGATCTCGGTGTTGTTGCCTGCGATGTCGGTGGGGGCACCACAGATGTGGCCATATTCATTGAGGGCAATGTGTGGCACACAGCGGTGCTGCCGGTCGGTGGAAATCAATTCACCGCGGATGTTGCCCACGGTATGCGCTTACCCGTCGCAGCGGCCGAGGAAGTGAAAATAGAGCACGGGCACGCGTGTACCAAGGAAGTGGACGAGAGTGAGGTTTTCCGCGTCTGCCCATTCGGGCACGAGAACGCTATTGACGTCAGTCGGGTGGAACTGGCGAATATCATCGAGGCGCGGGCGGAGGAGATATTTGATTTGTTGCTGCAGGAAATAAAGCGTTCGGGTTATGACGGTCTGTTGCCAGCTGGTGTCGTACTAACGGGCGGTACTGCGCAGCTGGCCGGATTCAGGCAGCTAGCTACCGGATCGTTAGGATTGCCAGTGCGTGTATCTGAGCCGCGAGATTTGCGCGGTCTGGTCGATCAGGTTAGAGGACCAGCCTTTTCGACCGTCGTGGGTTTGTTGAACTGGGCGGTGAGGGAGACTATGTTGGCCACCCGGGCGCCCCTTAACGGAGGGCATAGCGGAAATGGCCGCCACAGTTCCAATGGGTACTCGGGGACAGGCCTATGGGCAGTTATCGGTGATTGGGCAAAGCGCCTAGCGCCGTAATGCAGTAAAATCCGCCCCTGCAGGGTTTCTAAAGGCAGTTGTCAGCGTTGCTGACGAAAGGAAAAAAGGTGAAAGCGAAATGGAAATGGAAGATGCAACAAACGGGATGTCAGGGCAGGCAGCAGACAACATGACTAGTTTTGAAGCGCCAACAACTTCAGAACGTAAGCATGGCAGTGCCGCGAGTGATGGCTCGCATGGATCGGCGCAAACACAATCTAAATACCCGCAGGTCAGGAGGCCGTACAGTATGAAACCAACACCGCAGGTAGAAAGTTTCGCGAGTATCAAAGTTGTCGGAGTAGGCGGTTGCGGTACTAACGCCGTCAATCGCATGATTGGCGATGGTTTACATGGTGTTGAATTCATTGCCATCAACACCGATGCACAGGCGCTACTGCAATCTGAAGCGACATGCCGCGTGCGCATTGGCGACAAACTCACGCGCGGACTGGGAGCAGGAGGTGACCCTGAGAAAGGCGCGAAAGCTGCAGAGGAGTCGGCGGATGAACTCTATGATGTACTCAAAGGTGCGGACATGGTGTTCATCACCGCTGGAATGGGCGGTGGCACAGGAACTGGCGCAGCGCCGATCATCTCGCAGATCGCTAGAGATGTGCGCGCACTGACTATCGGCGTTGTCACGCGTCCTTTCACGTTTGAGGGTGCGCGCCGTTCGCACCTCGCCGAGGAAGGAATTCACGAGCTCAAGGAAAAAACAGACACGCTTATTGTGATTCCGAATGACCGTCTACTTCAACTAGTGGACAAGGAAGCCGGGCTGCAGGATTCATTTAAAGAGGCTGATGGCGTACTACATCAGGGGGTGCAAGGCATCTCAGAGTTGATCACGGTGCCTGGACTGATAAACTTAGACTTCGCCGATGTGAGAACCATCATGGCAGAGGGAGGGGCGGCATTAATGGCCGTAGGCAGTGCGTCGGGAGAGGATCGTGCCCGTCTGGCAGCCGAGGAAGCCATCAATAGCCAGATGCTTGATATCAGCATAGATGGTGCCCGCGGCATCCTCTTTAATATTACTGGCGGAAACGACTTAACCCTGTACGAGGTCAACCAGGCGGCGGCAATTGTGAAGGAGACAGCACATCCGGACGTTAACCTTATCTTCGGGGCCGTGATAGACCCGAATCTGGAAGATGAAATTCGCATGACGGTTATCGCGACTGGGTTCGAGCGCCGCACCGGCATGCGCCGACGGGCCATTGATTATCACGAGAAAATGTCGTTCCAGGCTGAGCAAAAAAATACTGAATCTACGCTTGAATACACTGCTGATGATATTGCGGAGAAGGCGGTCTCTGTGGAGGCATCCACAACTGAGGTCGATTTTATGGCGCGTTCGTTTGATCCTGGAGCCTTGGATATCCCGGCTTTTCTGCGCAGACGCTGATGCATGCGTGCGCTGAGATGGTGGGAAAAATCGCTCCCAATCGATTGAAGCATGCGTGTCTCTGCCCGGGACTTGCGCATAGTGGTTGGTATTTAATGATACTAAGTGTCAACCAGTTTGTAGTCTCAGTAAGTTTGAAATTTTAATGTTAAAACCTTGTGTGGCAGCCTTGTGAGAATTGATATCTGCATGATACACTGCGTGTTCTCTACACCCAATATAGCGGCTAGTTTGACGTTGAATTCGCACATGTGGCGGATGTGGCAATGTTCCAGGGGTTGATGAGGGGTTCTCTGTAGGAGGAGAGGATGCACTGCCCGTTTTGTCAGTCAGAGCGTTCGCGCGTAATTGACACAGACCGTGATACACGGGGAGGGGTGCGGCGGCGGCGGGAGTGCGGTGAGTGCAACGAGCGTTACAGTACCTATGAACGTGCGATAAGGGCAACTCCGTTCTTGATAAAACAAGACGGGAGACGAGAGGAATTCGATCGGGAAAAACTTGAGCAAGGCATTCGCGTTGCGTGCGCCAAGCGACCGGTTGCCAGCGCGGACATCTCCCGGCTGGCGGGTGAAGTAGAAAGCAGGCTTCAGGATATCAGCAAGCTGGAGACATCTAGCCGCGTGGTGGGTGATATTGTGATAGATGGGCTGAAATCACTTGACCAGATAGCATATATTAGGTATGCGATTGTCTATCTTGGTCTGAGTGATTTGCATGCGGTCCGGGATGAAATCGACCGGTTACTGGCGTAACAAAATAAGGGAGCGTCGTGTAAATGGAAACAAAAAAGCACATCTCTGAAACGGATATTCAGGAGCGCGACATGCGTACCGAGCCCGAGATAGAGAATGACGCTCACCTGCGATCAGTAACGAAACTGACAGGGAATGCACGGGTGGTGCTTGAGAAGCGCTACCTGCGCCGCGGCGATGACGGCCAACCAGTTGAGACCGTGGAGGAAATGTTCTGGCGCGTGGCGTACAACGTGGCTCTAGCGGAAAGGGATTTTGATGGCGACCCGGGTTCGGTCGCGGAGGAATTCTATGAAGTATTGACCGACCTGCGGTTCCTGCCGAACTCGCCGACATTTACCGGTGCGGGCACCCCTCTGGGACAACTGGCTGCCTGTTTTGTGCTCCCCATCTCAGATGATATGGGGAGAGACTCGGCCGGTATTTTCCAGACGTTACGGGATGCAGCCCTCATTCAGCAGACGGGCGGCGGCAACGGGTTCTCCTTCTCCGATCTGCGGGCAAAGGGCTCCATGGTTAAAACGTCTGCAGGCGAGGCTACCGGGCCGGTCGGTTTTTTGCGTGTGTATGACCGCGCTTTCGGAGAAATAGCTCAGGGGGGCACGCGCCGAGGCGCAAACATGGCGGTGTTGCGTGTTGACCATCCTGATATTCGCGATTTTATCACCTGTAAGATTGATGAGAACCAGATAACCAATTTCAACATCTCCGTGGGTGTTACGGACGAATTCATGCGGGCAGTGCAAGATGATACTCTCTTCGATCTGCACTGTCCGCAGACCGGCGAGACAACGGAAACCCTGCCGGCGCGCGAGCTGTTTAGCATGATTGTGCAGTACGCTCATCACAACGGGGAGCCAGGCATGCTTTTTCTGGATGCCGCCAACCGGCAAAACCCGCTGCCGCATTTGTACCAGCTAGAGGCCACCAATCCGTGTGGGGAACAGTATCTGGGCCCGTACGAAAACTGCTGTCTCGGATCAATTAATCTGGCGCAACATTACGGTGTGGACGGCGCAGTGGATTGGGAAAAACTAGAATCCACCGTACAGTCATCCACACGTTTTCTCGACAACGTGGTGACGGCGAACGCTTATGTTCCTCATGTGCCGCAATTGCATGAAGCCGCGGTGCGCGCGCGTCGCATAGGTCTAGGTATCATGGGGTTGGGGGATCTGATGTACCACGGCGGCATCCGTTACGGCTCTACGCATGCCCAGGAGTTCGCGGGACAGGTGATGGAATTCGTGCGCTATCACTGTATGCGCTCCAGCATTGATCTGGCCACGCATCGCGGGTCCTTCGAGGCCATCCGGGGAAGCATCTACGACCCGGAGAACCTTATCTGGAGACCACCGCAGCCACTTAAGCCGTACGAAATGGACTTTGGTCGTCCTCAGTTGGATTGGAGCACAATCACAACCGGAATCCGCGAAAATGGTCTGCGTAATGCCGCTCAGACCACTATCGCCCCCACCGGCACAATCGCCACAGTGGCTGGGTGCGAGGCCTACGGGTGCGAGCCGGCTTTCGCGCTGGCGTATGTGCGTCATGTCAACGACAATGGCCGCGACCTGCAGCTGGAATACACGAGCCCGCTCTTTGAAAATGCACTGATTTCATACGGCGTTGACAAACAACAGCGCACCGAAATCATCAAGGAGGTTATGCAGTCCGGTTCGTGTCAGCAGGTCGATGCGGTGCCGGAACAAGTTCGGGACACTTTCGTTGTCTCTCAGGACATCACCGCAGAACAACACGTGCGCATGCAGGCAAGTCTGCAGGCGTTCGTGGACAACAGTCTTTCGAAAACGTGTAATTTCCCCGCGGACGCCACTGAAACCGACGTGGCGGATGCTTACAATTTGGGCTGGTCGCTGGGCTGTAAAGGTCTGACGGTGTACGTAACTGGAAGCCGGAAGAAAGTGGTGCTAGAGACAAAGGCTACGGCTGGTGGCACGGAGGGCGCCACACCGGAACTAAAGCAACTTTTCCATGAAACTAAAAAACCGCGGCCAACGAGGTTGCGTGGCTCTACCTATCTGGTGGACACGCCGATGGGCAAGTCGTATGTCACCGTTAACGAAAACGGAGGTCGAGATCCCTTCGAGGTTTTCATCAGCACTGCTAAGGCCGGTAGCGAAACATCGGCAATATCGGAGGCGATTGGGCGGCTGATATCCTACGTGTTGCGCATTTCCTCCCCGATTGTGCCACGTGAGCGGTTACAAGAAGCGGTGCGCCAATTGGAGGGAATAGGTGGCGGGCGCTCTCTGGGTTTCGGACCCAACAGAGTGCGGTCATTACCAGACGGGGTGGCGCGGGCACTACGCGGTTATCTGAATGATAATGTGGAAAACGATCCTATGGAGGCACTGTACTCTGATGAGGGACAACTCTCTTTTCGCTTTGGGTCCCTCTGCCCTGATTGCGGTGAAGCGGCTGTCGTGAATGAGGAAGGCTGCCGCAAATGTTACGCTTGCGGTTTCAGTGAATGCTGACAACCCCGTAGCGCGACTCGCACAATAACACGCCAAAAACTCTGTTGGGGGATGGTGTGCCTTTAGTCACGTAGGCTCATCCCGTTTGTGTTCGTGTGCGAGCTCACATCTATCTATTAGTTGTCCCGCAGAGCTACGAATTCGAAAGTGATGTCGACGTCGTTTTCGGCATCAATCAGACCGGCCACTGTCGGTGGCTCGAAACCGAAATCCGTCATTTGTACGCGAGCGACCGCTTCTCCAGTCAGACGTTCTCCTTCCCAGCTGACGCTAACCGTGAAAACCGTCGCGAGGCTGATATCTCGCACCAGCAAATCGCCGGACATTTCAAAGTCTATTACTTCTCCGGGTGTGTAACTCTGCGGTAGGCCGCGCAGTTCGGTGGGCGAGAAAACCGCCAGGGGGAATTTGGTGCTCTGCAGCCAGCGATCGCGGATGGCCTTATCACGGCGAGATTTGTCGCTTTGGAAGGCGCTGATATCAATCGTGATTTCTCCGACGGTACTTGCGGCTGGATTATTAGAATCCAACATGATTTCGCCTGACACGACGCTTGTCCTCCCCACGGCGTAATTGTAGCGATTGCCCTCGCTGAGAAAGGTTTCTCCCACACCGTAGGATATGTTGGACTGATCTGGGTCGATCACGAAGCGAGTGGGCACGGAATCGGCAGTGGGCGCAGCGGTCGGCGGATGCGGGGATGGGTTGGCTGACACGGAAGTTGGGTCTGGCGCAGTTGGACTTGGGGGAACCGGAGAGTAGGTTGGCTGTGGCGGTGCTGTGGAGGTTTCCGCGATAGTCGCTGTCGCCGTGTCTGCTATCTCAGCCGGTATTGCGCCTGATGGCTCTGGCACTGCCGCTGGAGTGCAGGCGGACACAGTGACGGCCAGTAAACATGCCACTCGGATCCTGATGCACGATTTACGGTCTACTATTAACCACATGAAATAATTATACACATTCTCATTGGACAATGGTTGTTCGTAACGTCCCTGCACTGGCGCGGTGATATAATCGCCGCGGCCTATGGATCCTTTCACTCCAATTTTCCTCTTACTTCTGGGCGCTTTGGCCATTTTCGTGGGTGGTTCGCGCTCGTTCAGGGTTAACGGGATGGCTGCGCTAGCGACCGCGTTTTTCGCTGTAATTGTTACGGTGCTGCTCGGGTTCCGCCTTCCGGTTGTGGTCGTGCTATCGCGCTGGCAGTCTGAACCAACTTTTGGGGATTCGTTACGGTTAGTGGCAGACGGTGCGTCATGGTTGGTTGCGCTGGCGTTGCTAATCGCTCTGTTGGCCGCCTGTCTGGTCGGCCTTTCTGGTCGCACTGAACAGACCGGTCTACATCATGCCAGCAGTTTGCTGGTGATTGCCTGCGCGCTGGTGGCGGTTTTCGCTGATAATTTGATGACACTGGCAATGGCTTGGGTCGCCCTTGATTTGGTGATCTATTGCTCGCTTGTGTTGGTGCGAGGCGAGAGCCGGGCAGTCGCCGAATTCAGTGTGAGAATTTTGGCGATCGTGCTCGTGATAGCGGCGGCGCTGGTGGGCGTGGAATCCGGGGAGATGCCTGTACTAAGTGGCGGCCAGCTGTCAACCCAGAGTGTTATATTACTCATGGTGGCCGTCATGCTGCGTCTAGGTCTTTATCCTGTGCACGTAGGTGCAAGACGTGTCGTCGAGTCGCACCAGGTGGTGGTGGAGATTGAGAGCGTAACATGGTTGGCCGCTTGGGCGGTGTCTGTGGACCTGCTTAGTGTGCTGGCGTCACAGCCTCAGGTGTTGCCACTGCGCATATGGTTGACCGTGGCGGCGCTAGCATCTGGGCTGCTGGGCAGTTGGAGATGGTACTCGGCAAGCCGACCGCGAGAGCAACTGAAGCACATGTTTATGGCTCAGGCTGGTGTGATTGTGCTCACGTTTCTATGGGGCGGCGAGTGGGCGGTAGCTGGGGTAATTGCACGGGGACTGTCGGTTCTGCTCGCCGGGTCGGTGCTATTGCTCTGCAGGGGAAACGTGGCCTCCGCGCGCGGTTCGGCGCTAAATCCGTTACTGGCAGTGCCCGTGCTGGGTAGTTTGCCATTGACGGTGGGATTTGTGGGTGCGCTGGTGCTTTATTCCGGGCTGCTGCGAGCCGGGATGTGGCTACTAGTACTGCCAGTAGTGGTTGTTATAGAGGCGATGCTGATAGCAGGGGCTTTTCGGTTAGCTCTTTTTGCGGGGCGGGGCCCGCCGACGCAAGCACCATTTGCCAGGGCAGGCTATCAGCTGGGTTTGACAATCCCGGCTGCAGCGGCCGTTCTGGCCGGTCTCGCCCCAGATCAACTGGGCGCAATTGCGGGAGTGGCGGATATGCCGGGCTGGTTCGGAATGCTCACACCGGGCGGGTTCAGCGCCCTCGGCAGCACGCTGCTAGCAGGTGGCATCGGCGCCGGCATTTGGTCTTTCAGGGAGCAACTGCAAACGCGCACGGCCGGGGCCTCAATCCCTCGTTTGGGGCTGCTTTCAATGTTTGAGCTGCGATGGATGCATACTGCAACATGGACTCTGTACCGATGGGTTGCTCGCGTAATGCGCGCGGCCGCCTTGGTTCTGGAAGGGCATGGCGGCGTCCTGTGGGCGCTAGTGCTGGTAACTATCGTGTGGCTGGCTCTGGGGGGCTGACATGCTGGCCACAACAGATATGATCCCTCTACTGGCTTACTGGGCTGGAACGCCTGCAGTCGCTGCGGTCTTCGTCACAGCGGCTATTCTGGTGATCGCAGAAGATCTGCGCGTGCTGGTGTTTGCACTGGCGGCGCAATATCTATTCGTCGGGCTGCTTTATACTCACGTGCTTGCCCCGCAGGTTGCGGGTATCAAGATAACGTCTGGGCTTATTGTCTGGCTAATTGTTTTCTTTTCTGCACATCAACATGGATGGAGGCCGGCTTCGGCGATATCAGGGGCGCCCGCCAGATGGGTCTTACCCGTGCGCGCTCGTTTTCGAGTGTGTGCTGTGATTCTTGCCACACTAATAGGCTGGAAACTTGCGACTCCGGGCGTGCTGCCTTTTCCTGTGGCATCCGAACATGTCACCCTCGGCGCGTTGCAGCTGATATGTCAGGGTTTGCTGCTGCTGGGTCTGACTTCTCGGCCGCTAAAAACCGGTCTTGGGATACTGACATTTTTAAGCGGATTTGGTCTGCTCTACTCTGGCGTTGAACCGGCCCTCATGGTGGTCGGTGTGCTGGCGGCGGTGGACGTTGCCGTTGCGCTCGCCATCAGCTATCTTGCTGCGGTGCATGTGTCCTCCGGCAGTGTCGCGGAATCGGCCAGGCGATGAGTTTGCCGCTGCTACTTATGGCTTTGCCGATGGTGACGGCGGTGTTGACATACAACCTGCGCCGCTGGCTCTGGTTTCAGGTGCTCCTTGCGGTAGGCACAGCGATGGCTCTTATCGTGCTGGTGCAGGTATCGCCGGTGGACCAGATGGTGGTTGTTGCGGGGCGTGATGTACTCCTGCGATCTTCATGGGAAGTACTCGGGCGCTCATTCACCTTTGTGTCCTCTGATCGTCCGCTGCTCACATTCCTTTTTTCGGCAGCGCTGCTCTTTTTTCTCGCGGCTGGCGCGGCGCGAGCGCCTGCACTGTTTTTACCGGTTGGTCTGGGCCTACTGCTGCTCATGGAGGCCACAGTGTTCGTGCAGCCTTTCGTGTATGCGGCGCTTTTCCTCGAATTGATAGCAGCCGTGGCTGCGTTTATGCTTGCGGATCGCGTGTACGCGCGTACTGATGGCGCGCTTCGCTATCTGGTGTTTGTCAGTCTAGGGGTGCCGTTCATTCTGCTCGCGGGTTGGCAGCTGGAGGTGCATCAAGTCAGCCCTGATGATGCGCTGCCTCTGGCGCGGGCCACGTGGATGCTAGCGGTCGGATTCATGATAATTCTTGCGGTGGCACCTTTCCATTCGTGGGTGGCGATGGTGGCACGCCATTCACCACCACTAGCGGCGGGGTTCGTGCTGACGGTCGTGCAGGCCGTGGTGGCCTTTTTCCTGATGGATACGCTAGCGCAATTTGACTGGCTGCGCGCGAACGCAAATTTTTTTCTGGCACTGCGTTTGGGCGGGATGGCCATGGCTGCGTTTGGTGCTGTATTCGCGTTTGGGCAGCGCAGCCTCGGTGGGTTGATGGGTTATTCGGTGCTGATCGACTGGGGGGCCACTTTATTGGCGATTGGGTTGGGTACGCCCGAAAGCATTGCGGTGGCTGCGATGCTGATAGTGGTGCGTGTCCTAGCGCTAGTAGTGTGGGGTGTTGGCGCAGGTGTGCTGGTGGGACCGTTTGGTGATGATTACGAGAATATGCGTGGGCGTGCCCGGAATCACCCGTTCGCTATGGTGGCCGTTTTCGCTGGTGGCCTTTCGCTGTCTGCGATGCCGCTCATGGCTGGTTTTCCAGGTAGATGGGCGCTTTTCAGCATGCTATCTGGCGCACACACTGGTTATGCAATCGGCCTGCTAATCGCTGGGACTAGCTCGTGGTTGGGTTACGCCCGGGCACTGTGCATTATTTTGCGTCGGTCAGAATCGCAAGACGAGCAGAGTTATTACGCTGGTGCGGAGGAAGATCCGTTGACCATTGTCTTCGCCGTGCCCGGGGTGTTGCTGCTGCTCTGGGTAGGACTTGCGCCACAGTTGCTCTCGCGGATGGCGCAGCGCATAGTCGAGAACCTGGCGCAGCTGCTTGCATGAAACTGGTCAGCCGCGCGCGCGCCGATACACTTTCTGCAGGCGGGGCACAATTGCGGACCACTGGTACCTGGATTCCACAAAACTGCGGCCGGCCTCGCCGAGGCGAGCGCGGGCCTGTGCGTCATCTAAAAGAGAGCAGATAGCGCTGACTTGCTCGCTGGGAGAGTCGGCGAGCAACAACTCGCTCCCATCGGTGACGGGAAACCCCTCTGCTCCGATTGTTGTGCTGACTATAGGCCGCCGGAGTGCCATTGCCTCCAGTATTTTAAAACGAGTACCGCCGCCCATGCGCAGTGGGGCTAGGAATACTGTCGCGGCGGCAATCATCGGACGCACGTCTGGCATTGATCTGGTCACTATTATGGCTGGATCATGCGCCAGCCGATTTATGGCGGGTACGGGCGCTTTTCCCACTATAACGAACGTGGCCTCTGCGTGAAATTTCCGCACGCGAGGCAGAATCTCTCGCGCGAACCAGAGCACCGCATCGACGTTTGGACGGTAATCCATCTTTCCGCTGAAAACCAGCGCCGGTGCTGGCAGCACGGCGGGTTGCACGTCCACGGGATATTGACTGAGAAATATCCCGTTGGGCAGCAGGACCGGCTGTAGCGCGGGCAGCGGTCGGCTAAGCGCGGCACAATCCTCTTCTGAAACGCAAAGCACCACATCGGCCTGCGCGCATGTTTGGCGCTCTAGGAGAGCCAGTCGTGGAACCTGCAGGCGAGAATATAACGCGGCTAACCATCGGCGGGGCTGTAGGCGGTCGGTCTGGTATGCGCGGTGCTGAATTACTGTCTCCGCGTTGTGTGCGTCGTAGATTAGTAGTGAGGTTGATGCATCCCTGCGCTGCGCGACAATCTGCTGCAGGTACGGACCCATCTCGAGGCCTTCTACGTGGATGGCATCAAAAGTTTCAGATTTGAGTAAATTCTGGAGTCGGACAGAAAATTCTGGGCTAGCGAGACGGTCTGCCATGTCTGCTCGGGATGATCCTAGTACGGTTGCCATTCGCTGCGCGCTCGTACGTACAGGAGGGCTGGTAATGCTGACTGTGGCGCAGCAATCAAGCAATTCTGACGGTATCTGATCCATCCGTTTAGCGAAAGTGAGGAGCGAGATACGGTGTTGTTTTGCAAGGCTGGAAACCAATCCCCAATTGCGTATAGCCGCACCATGGTCGGGTGGGAAAGGGGGTGTGGGTGTAAGAAAAAGAAGCTTCATGTCGACTTAGGCTGGTCGAGTACGCGGCGATAAATTTCTAGCGTTTGAGCGCAAGACGTTTCCCAGGAAAACTCGCGTGCGCGCTGTAATCCCTTCTGCTCGAGCGAAACGCGCATCTCGTCGTCAAAAAGGATACGTGACATGGCGTCGGTGATGGATTCGGGATGGTCGGGCTCGCACGTGAGAGCGGCGCCCCCGGCTATTTCGGGCAGCGAGGCACGGTCGGATATGATTGTTGCCGTTCCACAGGACATTGCCTCGAGCACTGGGAACCCGAAGCCTTCGTAGTGCGATGGGAGGATTAGCGCTATTGCACCGGAATATAGCGCGGGCATGTCTGCGGGCGGGAAGCTGCTTCGAAAAGTAACATCGCTGCGTAATCTCAGTTCGTCGAGTAATGTGTTGGTGTTTTCGAACAGCCATCCGGGGTTTCCCACCAGCAACAACGGGGGTGTATCTGCGTGGCTGGCACGCAGCTCTGCGTAGGCATGCAGAAGGGTGGGTATGTTCTTACGTGGCTCGAACGTGCCCACAAAAAGGAGATAATGTCGCGGAAGTTCCAACCGAGCACATGTGGACGCAACGACTTCTTCGGGCTGTGGGTAAAAGCGCTCATCCACGGCGAGGTGCACGGTGGTGACCTTATCAGGATGCACTCGTAGCAATTCAAGTACGTCACTGCGCGTTGCGTTCGAGTCCACCAGAATCGCATCGGCGCGCCTCACGGCAGCCTTAATCTGACGGTTATAGTAGTGGTGACTCTCAGGGGTGAGAAAGTTCGGGAAGCGCAAAAAAGTAAGGTCGTGGATGGTGATGACCGAATGCCACGCTCCACCGTGCGGGGCTATGAAATCAGGGGAGTGCAGCATATGCACCCTCCTCGGCAGCAGTTCGATAGTGAGTGTGCCGCGTTCGAGGGGATGATGCGCTGGCGTAAAGCACTTAACCACGCGTGCGTTAGCAGGAACCGGCAACGGTTTGGCAGCTTTGCGGGCGTGCAGTATTAAGTAATCGTTCTGTCTGTCCAGTGCAGGCAAACGCCCGGCCAGCTGGCGAATGTATTCGGTGATGCCGCCGCTGCTATAGTGGGTGAGGCGTGCGTCGAGCGCGATTCGCATGTCGGGATGATAATAGCCGCTTGCGAGGGTGTCAAATGCCGCTCGTGGTTTGCTCGCGGAAGTGCATTGGCTTATAATCTTTGGTGCCAGCGGGGAAGTCTGAATGGATAACTCAAGACAAATCAGCAATAAAATTGACTGGCTAGATGAGCAGCGTCGCAAGGACCGGAAGCTGATGGCGGAGTTGAAGGAAGAGTTTCGCGCTGCCTTGGACAGGAATCAAGGATTGAAAGTGGGCGTCACTGCGCTAGAAGGCGATGTGGCGGAAGTGCGCGAGTTTCTCGATCGGGTCGAGAAGGTGGATGACATGGTCGAGCAACAGCGAGAAGAGTTTAGTGACCGGATGGAGGCTGCTGAGGCCATACGCACCAAATTTGAGCGAGAGAGCGAACGCGTACGGCATCTGGAGCGTGAGGCAATTAACAGGTCGCTGACTGAATTGGGTGAGGGCATGCAGGGATTGGGGCAGTTGCAGGAGGATGTTGCGTCGCGCAAGGAGGAGGAATATCGCGCAAGGGCAGACATTAATGAGATAAGTCGATCAGTTGAGAGAGTTGCTAGAAGTGTGGATGAAAATGAGCACTTAATATCCAACATGCATGAAAGACGCCGCTCGGACAGCAAGCGAACCGCAGAATTTAGCAGCGCAACCGAAGCGGTGCGGAAGCGGCTGGATGATCTGAAACCGAAAATTGAATTGCTCCAAGATGTCAGCATCCGTAACGAGAATCGAATCAGCGAACTGACCGGGTTGGAGACTGAGCGCAAGCTGTCCCAAAACGCATGGATTGAACAGCAGGCGGTTACCCACGCCGAGCGAGAACGATGGTGGGCGGAGCTGCAACGAAAATCCGCTGAAATTGAGGCACTCATCGAGGGGTCTGCGCGCAAATTGGGGGCATTCGGCGATACGCATCGCAAGATGGAACAGGCGCTCTCTGCACTGGATGATAACATTGCCGGCATTGAGCGCCGCCTGGGAGAGTCAGCCGAGGTGCAACGCGTGAACCACGAGCGCCTGCACGATGAGTGGGGTTTCTTCGTCGCGGAAGGGCAGAAAAACCGGGCTACCGATATCATGAATCGTGATGAACTATGGCGGGAGCATGATCGAAAAGACAAGCAATACAGTGCTCGTCTTGAAATGCTGGAAGATGCGGAGAAAACCACCGGTAAAATACTTAAGCATTTACGTTCGATGGATCAGGAGCGGCTCAAGAGTGTGTTCAGCGTATTACGTAAATTCATGTCTGAGTACGACGAGGAAATGACAAAAGTCCCCTGAGTATGATCTGCGCTCCACCCGCTTGTACAACGGGATCGGTGACTCAATAGAAAATGCACGTTATCTGCACTGCGGGCCATGTGGACCACGGCAAATCCGCCCTCGTGGAGGCGCTCACTGGTATGCACCCCGACCGGCTAGCAGAGGAACGTGAACGCCAGATGACCATAGATCTCGGCTTCGCCTGGGTGGCGCTGCCCGAGATTGGCGAGATCGGAATCGTGGATGTTCCTGGTCACCGCGATTTCATCGGTAACATGTTGGCAGGTGTGGGCAGTGTGGATGCTGCGTTGTTGGTAGTGGCAGCAGACGAAGGCGTCATGCCGCAGACCGAGGAACATCTTGCCATTCTGGACCTGCTGCGGATTGAAAATGGCGTGGTCGCCCTCTCCAAAACCGACCTTGCGGAGAGTCATGAATGGGTTGAAATGGTTGGCGACGACGTGGCGCGGCGTCTGGACAGCACATCTCTGGCGGGCACTTGCGTGGCCCCGGTCTCCGCTATCACGGGAGAGGGGATGGCGGAATTAAAGCGGGCGTTGGTGAATTGCCTGCGGGCGCAACCAGCACGTCAAGATTGGGGTAAACCCCGCCTAGCTGTTGACCGCGTCTTCACGGTCGCGGGTTTCGGCACTGTGGTCACCGGAACGCTTTTGCAAGGCAGACTGTCGGTGGGCGAGGAAGTAGAGATTGTTCCAGGCGGGCATCGCGCCCGTATCCGCGGATTACAGACTCACCGTACTGTTCTGGAAGAGGCTGTCCCCGGCACGCGTGTGGCAATCAATTTGACCGGGGTGGGGAAAGACGAGCTGCATCGTGGTGCGGTGGTGGTGCGGCCCGGCGCGTTGCTGCCCACTCGCAGAGTAGATGTTTCTTTTCGCATGCTTTCCGGAGAGCACAATACGATTCCATTGCGGCATAATGAGCTGGTTAAACTGTTCGTGGGCAGCACTGAGGTGATGGCGCGTGTTCGTGGCCTCAGTGCTCGTGAACTTCTGGCCGGAGAAAATGGCTGGCTGCAACTAGAGCTTTCGCAACCTGTCGCAGTGGTTAAAGGTGATCGCTTTATCTTGCGACGCCCATCGCCAGGGGCGACGATTGGCGGCGGCAAGATAGTAGACGCGCGACCACGCCGACGGCATCGGTTGCAGGATCATGCAGTGCTGGAGCGGCTGCAGACCTTATCTCGGGGTAGCCCCGATGAAATTCTGCTCCAGGTGCTGGATGCAGGCGGTGTACGGACGCTGCAGGAGGCGGTATTCGACTCCGGTCTGAATGTGCATCAGGCGACTGAGGCGTTGAACCAATTGATGGGTGTTGGAGAGATAGTGGCGTTGGGGGAAGCAGTGCCTGATCTGACGCCGCGGAGCACCTCGCTGGTTATCAGTCGTGGGCGCCGGGAACTACTGGCGAAAGAAATATACGGCTTTCTTTCTAAATATCACAATGCACATCCGTTGCGTTTGGGTATGCGCCGCGAGGAGCTAAAGAGCCGTCTTGGCCTGCCGGCACGCTTTTTCAATGCGCTGATAAAACATAGTACCATTACCGGTGAAATTGCGGAGAACGGCGTGTTGCTCCACCTGCCAGCGCACCGAGCGACGTTTGATGACCCTCAGCAGCAACGCGTAAATGCGCTACTGGCGCGCTTTCGCAATAACGTGTACAACACCCCTTCACGCAAAGAAGTCGTTACCGCTGTCGGGGAGGAGGTTCTTGCCGCACTGCTGGAGCAGGGACAGCTGCTCACTGTATCTGCGGAGGTACTGTTTCTGGTGGAGACATACGGGGAGATGGAAGTGCGGATAAAAGAACAAATCGGCATGGCTGGGTCTGTGACGATTGCCGGGGTTCGTGACCTCTTCGGCACCAGCCGCAAATACGCGCTCGCGCTGCTGGAATATATGGACCGGGAGGGAATAACAATGCGCAAGGGCGATGAACGGGTGTTGCGGTGACGCACTTCAACGCGCTGACCGATGTACTTGGGTTTCAGGTGGGACACTGGAGTAACCGTAAAGCCGCCACAGGTTGTACGGTGATACTGTGCTCCTAGGGTGCAATGGCGGGTGTGGATGTGCGCGGATCAGCACCAGGCACCCGCGAAACTGATCTGCTATATCCTATCAGTTCAGTGCAGAAGGTGCACGCCATCCTTCTAGCTGCTGGCAGTGCCTTTGGTCTGGCATCGGCTGACGGGGTGATGCGCTGGCTAGAAGAGCGCGGTCACGGCATTCCACTTCGGTCGCTGCGGTTCCGATTGTGCCCGCGGCCATCCTTTACGACCTTGCCATTGGCCGCGGCGATGTACGCCCGGATGCGGCAGCTGGTTATGCCGCCTGCGAGGTCGCCAGCAATGGGCCGGTAGAAGAGGGAAGTGTGGGTGCCGGAATGGGCGCCACGGTCGGCAAGATGCTGGGTTTTGAGCATGCCACTAAGGCGGGTCTGGGAAGTGCGAGTAAGTTGTGCGGAGATGGAACGGTGGTTGCCGCGCTAGCGGTGGTGAATGCTATGGGAGATGTCTTTTGTCCGCAGGCTCAGTAGGTTCTCGCGGGAGCTCGAAACGCGAAATCTGATGGGTTCGCGGATTCGACATTGTTGACGGAACAGACTCTGAGCCGAGGCGAGGACGTCCGATTTACGAACGAGAACACTACCCTCGCGGTTGTTGCCACGAATGCGACGCTAACCCCATCCGCGACGAAAGTGGCTCATATGGCACACGATGGCCTAGCCCGAGTGATACGACCGGTGCATTTGCCCCACGATGGCGATACCGTGTTTGCGCTCTCCAATGGCGACCTGGCCGGGAGATTATGGTATGGTGGGCGCGGTCCGCGGTCGGAGTCGTGGAGGATGCAGTCATTGCGGGGGTCTCCGAGGCCACCTCTATCGCCGGAGTGCCGGCAGCCTGTTACCTTGGTTTCTCAGATGTATGCGGGTGGTCTTAGAGCTTCAGTCTAACTCCGTTGAGCGGTGTTTCCATTCGCCACCAACCATGGTTCCGACCACGCAGGTAGCGAGAATATCCATCGGGTCACAGCGGAAAATGTCGCGGTCAAGCACAATTAGGTCGGCCATCTTTCCGGGCCGAAGTGTACCGATGTCTTCTTCCATATGCGCCGCGTAGGCCGACCCGAGAGTGTATGCGCGCACTGCCTCGCCCACGCTCAAGCGCTGTTGCGGGAACCATCCGTCTGGTCCGGGCGTGCCGTCCGCTCGCCGGCGTGTCACGGCGGCGTGTATCCCTTTTAGTGGGTTAATGCTTTCCACTGGCGCATCACTGCCGAATGCTAGAGTAGCACCAGCGTTAAGCTGGGTGCGCCAGGCATAAGCGCCGGCTGCGCGCCCACCCCAATGACGTTGGGCCATAAGCATGTCGGCGGTGGCGTGGATGGGTTGCATGGATGCGATTACCTTCAGTTTTCCCAGACGTTGGTAATCATCCGGGTGCAGCAGCTGCACATGCTCGATGCGATGCCTGCGCGCAGCGGGCGCTTGCCCTCGGGCAGCCTCATCTGTGCGCAGTTGTGCGAACACATCCAGCACGTCGTGATTGGCGCGGTCACCAATGGCGTGCACCGTCATTTCCAGACCGTGCGTGCTTGCACGGCTTGCGTATTCCAGCAGCTGCTCCTTGTCAGTCATCACCATGCCGTAGTTTTTACTTTCGTTTTCGTAAGGAGCAATCATGCTTGCGGTGCGCGGGCCTAGCGCGCCATCCATGAACACTTTGACTCCACCGATGCGTAGCCAGTCATCCCCGAACCCGCTTCGTATACCTAAGGCTAGCGTTTCATCTAGTAGCTCGACTGGAATGTTCTTTACCACCCGCAAACCGAGCTTACGTTCAGAGCGAAGTTTCTGCAGAGCCAAGAATGCGCTGCGGCGGTCGTAGTCGTGCAGGCCGGTCAGGCCGACGTCCCACATCTCTCGCTGTGCCGCGTCCATCATCCCTGCCAGTTCCGTGACCGTAGGCTTGGGTATGATATCCGAAACCAGATCGATGGCAGCTTCGAAAAGACAGCCGTCAGGCTTGCCGTCGGCACCGCGGCCGATGAGGCCGCCGGGTGGGTCACTCCTGTATTTATCAATGTTGGCTTGGTGTAGTGCCAGGTTGCTCGCCCAGGCCATGTGCAGGGAGCTGGCAGTGAGGAAAACTGGGTGCTCCGGAGCTACGGTATCCAAATCGGCTGCCGCTGGTAATTCGTCGTCCCAAGGAGTTTGGTTCCATCCGTGTCCGGTTATCCAATCGCCTGGCGGGGTCTCCGCTGCGCATTCAGCAACCATTTCCAGCACGCGCTGTTTGCTTGTGTGGCCTACGTCGAGCTGGCCGCGCGAGCGCGCGAATTGCTCGAAGTGGCAGTGTGCGTCTATGAAGCCGGGTAGCACCAGCTGGTCACGCAGGTCAATCACCTCGGTGCGCTTTTCGACCGAGTCCATAATATAGTCATTCGTGCCTACGGCGCTTATTTTTTTGCGCCGGATGGCTATCCCCTGCACCACTCCAAATCCCGCTACCAGAGTATGGATGCGTCCGTTAACTAGTGCTAGATCTTGAGACACTAGTCTGTATTAGATTGGGCTGTGGCAGCTTATCAAGTCTGCAACAACCGCTCAGTGAGTGCGTCCAGCTCCTCGTCGGAGTAGAAATGAATAACTATCCTCCCGGCGCCTTTGCGATTGCGCTGAAGGTTGACCTTGGTTACTAGGGCCGCACGCAACTGGTCCTCGAGGTCTATTTCGGCTCTGGGTCGTTCTTCACCCGGAAGTTTTAAGGCAGGTGACTCGAGCATCTTTCGCACTAGCGTTTCGGTCTGGCGAACGTTTAAACCCTTAGAGGTTATAGTTCCCAGCACGGACTGCTGTATTTTTGCGTTTGGAAGGCCGATCAGAGTACGGGCGTGACCTTCGCTGATTCTTCCGCTGGTGAGCGCGGCCTGCACGGGCGGTGGTAGGCGCAGCAAGCGCATGGTGTTGCTCACCGTCGCGCGCTGTTTGCCCACACGTTGGGCAATTTCGTCATGCGCCATACCGAAATCGTCAGCCAGTGCTTGATAGGCTGTGGCGGTTTCTATAGGATTAAGGTTGGTGCGCTGCAGGTTTTCAATCAGTGCTAATTCCAACATTTCCGCATCACTGGGTATATCTCTTACCACAGCAGGCACGGTGTACAGCTGGGCTATGGATGCGGCTTTCAGCCGGCGCTGGCCGGCTATCAGTGTGAATTCTGCGCTGTTCTCGGTGCGTGCTACCAGCAGAGGCTGCAGGATTCCATATGTGCGAATGGATTCGGCTAGTTCGGCAAGTTCGTCTGGGTCAAAACTAGCGCGCGGTTGGCGTGGATTTGGGCGAATGGCGGTTAGTGCTATCTGCGTGGCGCCTTCACCGTAGGAATCTGACGTAGGGATGAGCGCATCCAGCCCGCGCCCCAAGCCTCGTTTTATTGCCATATGTCACCTGTATCTATTCTGGGTTCGGATTCATCCAACATGGAAACGTGAACTCGCGGCCCTTTTTTCTGCGTACTCATGTCGGGGCATTTTCTGGCGCTGTGTCGCTGCTGAGGACCTCGTTAGCTAGGTCGGCGTACGCTTCGGCTCCTGTGGAGTGAGGCGCATACGTGATGATGGGCTGGCCATGCGAGGGTGCTTCGGCAAGGCGTACGTTGCGTGGAATAATGGCGCGGAAAACCTTGTCCTGGAAGTGACGCCGGACTTCTTCCACCACTTGTTGCGAGAGATTGACGCGCGAATCGTACATGGTCATCAGTAGTCCACGGATATGTAATTTTACGTTGAAAGTGGTTTGTACGCGTGATATTGTTTCCAGCAATTGGCCAAGCCCCTCCAGCGCAAGATATTCGCACTGCACCGGAATCACCACCGCCTGGGCTGCCACCAGGCCGTTCAGCGTGAGTAGGCCGAGCGAGGGTGGGCAATCGATGAGTACATAATCGTATCTGTTAGCTTGGGAAAGAGCACGCAGCAGCCGCTGCTCCCTATTAGGCTCGCTGACTAGCTCTACCTCCACTCCGGCCAGCGCCGGCGATGAGGGTACGAGCGACATTCCTAGCGCTGCGCTGCGCATTGTGTTCGCATGTAGGCGAGCCTGAGGGCGGATGAGAAGGTTATAGGTTCCGGCGTTGATGTCCTGTTTTTCCACTCCGAGGGAAGAGGTTGCATTGCCCTGCGCATCAAGATCCACCAGCAATACCTGCTGATTGAGGGTGGCAAGATAAGCGCCCAGATTTATAGCTGTGGTGGTCTTTCCTACCCCGCCTTTCTGGTTGACAAAAGCATAGATTCTCGTCATCTACGTGGGCGTTGGCGACGCCGAGTATTGCTCCATAAGATTGTACCAGAGCAGCCCCAGCTGCAGACCGGGCGTTTAGCGAAGCAGCTCGGGTTGAATGGTGACGCGGCGGTCGCTGCCCTCTCCGCTGCTCTCGGTGGTAACTCCGACGTGATCCTGCAATGTAATGTGGATTATGCGCCTTTCGTTGGCGGGCATCGGCTCGAGGGAAATTGGTCTGCCAAATTGGTGTACCTGTTGCGCCATACGTTGAGCGAGCCGGTGCAGCTGCTGTTCGCGGTGTTTTTTATAGCCGCCCACGTCCACATTGAGGTTCACCCAGTGGCTCAGTTTTTTGGCCATTATCAGGCGGGCGATGTGCTGGAGCGCGGCCAACGTTTCTCCCCGTCTTCCGATGATCATGCCCAGGTCTTCTCCGTCTACATCGACTTGCAGGACAGGGTCTTCCTGTGTGGAGGTGGCCTTCTGATAGCCGACTTGCACCTCGGCGTCTATTTCCATGTGGCGGAGCAGGGTGGAGACTACCTGACGCGCGGCCTCCGTGACGTCGTCCTCTGGCTGAGGTTCGCTCGCCGGCAATAGTACGCGGATACGGGCATCGAGGTCGGCCTCCGAATCGCCCGCGTCAAGCACTTCAACCTCTAGGTCATTCGCAGCTACGCCTAAATCTGTCTGCGCTAGTTGGATTGCTCTCTCTACGTTCGGAGCGATAAATTCTAAGCTGGTGCGTTTGGGTTCCATGATGTCACTCAAATCAAATCGTGCTTACCGCCTGCGCGAGCCCCCCTTGGCTTTTCTGGCTTGCAGGCGTTTCTCCTTGCGTCGGCTGATTTTGTTCTTGGCTTCAGGCGTAGGGTTGGCCGGTGTTCGCGCCGCGGATAGTTTGGGTGAGACTTTGCTGGGCAGGGGAGCCGCAGCCACGGAGGGGATTTTTAGCTGTATTCCGCCGGGTATCTTCATGTTGATCCACTCCAGCCTTTCGCGGTTCAGATACATGTATTGCCCAATAGTGGCAATGTTCGCGGTAATGAAATAGATCGACAGCCCTGATGAGAATTGTAGCGCGAAAAAGGCGAACATGAGTGGCATCATTGTCATCATCGACCGCTGCATCTGCGCCGACTGGTCTGTCGGATCCGCTGTGGGTGGGGCCATCATTTTCTGCTGCAGCACGGTTGTCAGATATACCAGTACCGGCAGGATGGGGATACCGATATCTGGGTAGAAAGGCAGGTAGAGCCGGTCCGGATGACTGAGATCCATCCAGAGAAAATGGCGGTTGACCGGTATCAAGTTTGGGAAGTCTGGGAACCATGAAGTATATGCAGCCTGATACAAATCAACCATCTGCAGTGGCGCATGTGGTATAGCGCGCTCAATGGAGCGGTACATGCCAATTAGGATAGGAAACTGGACTAACATCGGCAGGCATCCGCCCAGCATCGATGCCGGGCTATAACCGATCTTTTTCAGCTCCTTCTGTATGCGTTCCGGCTCGCCTTTGTACTTTTCTTGAACGCGTTTGATTTCGGGCTGCATCGCCTGCATCTTTGCCTGCGACTTTTGCTGCTTCGCAGTAAGTGGAAGGAGCAACATCCGGATCAAAATGGTCAGCACTACCAATGACAGCACGAAGCTGTTTCCCAGCCACCCGTAGAGCAGCAGGAGAGTGTTGGTGAAGGGGAAGATGATCAGCTGATTCCACATGGTGGCTATGACTGCCTAACCCTCGGGCTTGAACTGCCAGGCCAGCTGCCCAGAATCCTGGTGATAGGCCATAATTAGGTATTCTCCGTTCATCGCGGTGACGTATACTAGGCCGTCACGGGCGATGGGATCGGCAAGCAATCGGTCTGCATTATTGCTGTCCACCTGAAGTCCCCAGCGTTGGTTTCCGTTGATTGCGTCCAGTGCATACAGAAAGCCGCCGTCAGTGGCGACGAAGACAGTATCATTGTCGAAAGCCGGGCTGCCGCGCACGGCGCTTTCTAGCGGCAAGCTCTGCCAGTGGACGCGACCGGTTTCCGCCTCCACCGCATAAACATTCCCATCCAGGTCTGCGAAGTACGCCCTGTTGCCAGAGACGGTCGGGCTGCCCCAAACCCAACCGGCTGCATCAAAGCGCCATTTCATACTACCGCTGACAGCATCTATAGCGTAGGCATGTTTGGCTAGCGATCCGAGGTAGAGCACGCCGTTGGAAAGGTTGGGCGTATCTGCCAGCGCGCCGTCAAGCTCACGTTGCCAAAGCTGGGCTCCGCTATTAATGTCCAGAGCGATCAGGCGGTGGTCCATACCTGGCAGGTACACTCGCTTGTCATCAGCCGCCGGCGCGGCCCAGAGTTCTTCCTCTGACTGGAATGTCCACGCGGGTATTCCGGTGGAGGGCCGCAGTGCGTGCAGCGTGTTGTCGGCGGTGAAGAAGAGCAGCTGCGCGCTGGCGCTAACAGAGGTGGGCGCGGTGCCGGCGCGATTGCCAGTGGCGTCAAAGTGCCACAATTCTTGCCCGTTTTCGATCTTAACTGCAAATGCGTGTTTGCTGTCGGATCCGAGCAGCACCAAGTCTTGAAGATGTGCGGGGGCGGCATAAAGTTTACTGGCGCTGCTGTCGCCGTCGAGTGGGAACTGCCAGCGCAAACTCCCGTTTTTCGGAGACAGTGCGTAGACGGCGGTGTTGTGGGATACCATTAATGTGTCGGCGCCAAGCGTGGCGTTTGGCCATGACATCACCGGTTGCGCACCTCCGCATGCGCACAAAAGCAGTACTACAGGAAGCGCGAACCCGTAGCAAGGTTTTATGAACCGTATCACGAGACGACCTCTTGGCCGGCGGCTACACCTGAATCCGCGCGTGATTCGGGAACCGGATCGTAGCCACCAGTATTAAATGGGTGACATCTCAGCACGCGTCTTACGGCGAGGGCATAACCAATTCGTGCACCGTACCTCTCGATGGCTGTGTAGGCATAATATGAGCAGCTCGGTTGGAAGCGGCAGCTGCGCGGCAGAACCGGTGAAAGAAACCGCTGATAAAACCTAATTATGCTGAGCACCAATTCACTCATCTATTATTCGCTGCGCAACAAATTGGCTCTTGACAGCAGCTCAGTTATTGCTTTGCTAAGAGCTGACATGCTGCAATCCAGGATGGGCTTTCGGGCTATAAACACCAGATCCCATCCCGGGGCAAGAATGGTGCTCTTGGGTCGCAATTGCGCGCGCAGCCGGCGCTTGGCGCGGTTGCGTTGCACAGCCCCGCCCACGTTTTTGCTGGCTACGAAGCCGAGGCGGGTGTGAGCCAATTGATTGCCGCTTGCCAGCAATACAGTTAGCGGGTGTGCCCACGATTTTCCTGTGCGCCGCACGTGCTGGAAATCGCTGCGAGCACGCAGCCGGATCATGATCGTGTTTCTCTCGCAGCATTATCTCCGCTTTTTCTTGCGGGAGGAGCTGCCACTTTTTGTGCCGTTCCAGTTCACACGCGGTTTCACGTGCACGCGCTGGGGCGCAAGCACGCTGCGGCCCTTGCGACGTCGGGATTGCAGCACGTTGCGTCCTCCTGCCGTGCTCATCCGTTTGCGGAATCCATGCACGCGTGCGCGGCGGCGAATCTTCGGCTGATAGGTTCTTTTCGGCATCAGATGTCCTCACACAAAAGTGCGGCTCGACGCACCATCCTCCTGACGGCGTCGGCCGCGGGAAATTATCACAGGCTGCTGGTTACATCTGCAGCGTGCTAGATTATACCTGAGACCAGTTGGTCGGTCAAACTTAGGCAGGCGCAACCATTAGTCGCTGTCATCAGGTCGGGTGGGAGTGGGGTCAAGATGGGCAGTGGGTGCTGGCTCGAGGGTTTCTCGGACGATGCGTATTTCGCGCTGTGGGAAAGGTATCAGGATGTCGGCCGCACGTAGCGCTTTGTACACAGCTGTGTTTACCCGGTCGAACATCCGGCGCGTTTCAGCGAAAGTCTCAATCCACCAGCGCAACCGGAAGATTAGTGCTGAGTCTCCAAAATTAAGGAAAAGTGCATCTACCGGTCGATCGGGAATCACGCCCTGCACTCCTCGAATTGCCCTCACTAGCGTCTCCCGCGCAATATCCAGGTCGGTTCCATAGGCAACGCCCACTTCCATTTCAATGCGGTAGAAGGTGTCTGGGAAAGAATGATTGACGACAAGACTCTTCTCAATTACCGAGTTCGGCACGATGACTGTGCGGTTGTCCTGAGTGTGAATACGCGTGCTGCGCAGGCCGATGTCCACCACATCTCCCCATGTGTTCAGGTCCCGGATTTCGATGCGGTCCCCGATGCGGAACGGGCGGTCAATCATGATGAGAATCCCACTGATGGTGTCCGACAGGGCCGCCTGGGCAGCCAGCGCAATCGCTAGTGTGGCGATGCCGAGGGAGGCCACCAGCGCGCTCACATCGATGTTGAAGCGCTCAAACAGGATTATCAGCGCGATGCCTCCTAGTATCGCGAGAACCAGCCTCCGGAGCAACGGAAATGCCTGCGTTGCAAGTTTTTTGTCGGCTCGGTCAGCGCGGTTTTCGGAATACCAGCTGAAGACGACGGTGACCAACCTCCAGACGATAACCACTGCCAGCGATAGATATGCCACAAAAAAGTACTGACCAAGAACAGGAAGCATCGCCGGCGGCATGAAAGTGAGCCGGATGAGCGCCCAGTGAGCGGCGGCTACAACCATAAGCACATACAACGGTCTGCTCGCCGCAGGCAGCAGGACGTCATCCAGTGTGGTCTCCGTGCGCCCGATGATGCCATGCACGATGCGGCCCAGCCCTGCACTCATCAGTTTGCGCCCGACAGTCGGCACCAGCAATAGCACCAGAACCGAAAGCCCGATGTTCAGCCACTGGCTGGCGTCAAGTCTCAATAAATCCATGAAATACCTGTTGTACGTACGCTTCCACAGTGCCGTTATTATAACGGAAAAGACCGCCAGACCAAAGCGTGTCATCTATCCGATTTATTGGTTATGGTTTGTGCGCGCGACTGTGACGCAGTCATAGTATTATAGGGTTGATGGTTTCGACGAAATCCAGCTACCGCTGTGCAGTCACGGCGATTGATGCTCAAAAAGTGCTCCGAGCGCAAGAAGATCTGCTCGACGGCCTAACAGCAACTCGACTGTCAGCGATGTTCAAGGCACTATCTGACCCCAACCGGTTGCGTATAGTATCCCTGCTGGCGCATCACGAGTTGTGCGTCTGTGATGTGGCTGCCGCTCTGGGTATGACCCAGAGCGCGGTCTCGCACCAGTTGCGCCAGATGCGCGAAATCCGACTGGTGCGCAAGCGCCGTGAAGGCCGCATGATGTACTATTCGCTCGATGATGAGCATGTTCACGACCTCTATGACCGTGGCGTGCTGCATGTCGAACATGAATAAGTTTGCTATAGCTACAACCGGAGAAATTCAATGACTGAAATCCAGGCTACTATGGATTACATCCGTGCCCATCAGGCACAGGCGGTCCAGAGCGTAATCGAGCTATGCTCCATTCCAAGCATTTCAACTCTTTCGGCCCACAAACCTGATATGGAGAGAGCTGCGGCATGGGTCGCTGACAGAATGGGCTCTGCCGGGATGGATAAGGTGCGTGTGCTGCCCACCGGCGGACACCCGGTCGTATACGGCGAGAAACTTGGCGCGCATGGGCAGCCAACCGTTCTACTTTACGGTCATTATGATGTGCAACCCGCTGACCCGATTGACGAGTGGGATTCACCTGCCTTCGACCCTTCCGGACGCGGAGAGAATCTATACGCGCGTGGAGCATCAGACATGAAGGGTCAGATTGCGGCTGTCTTTGCAGCGATGCAGGCCTGGACTCAGGCCGGCGATGGGCTGCCAGTGAACATCAAGATGATGATTGAGGGTGAGGAAGAAGTGGGTTCGCCCAACCTGGCCGCTTTTGTCAAAGAGCACAGCGAAATGCTGGCGGCTGACTTTTGCATGAATGCGGACTCTGGTATCGGAATGGCCGACAACCCGTCGATTGTGTACGGTTTACGGGGGCTGGCGTATTTCGAGCTGTGGGTGCATGGTCCCAAATCTGATTTGCATTCAGGTATGTTCGGGGGTGCAGTACACAATCCTGCTAACGTGCTCTGTGAATTGATAGCGGGTATGCATGGGGTCGATGGGCGCATAACCTTGCCTTTGTGCTATGACAAAGTGCAACCGCTTAGTGATGGTGAAAGGGCCTCTTTGGCTAAGTTGTCTTATGATGAAGATGCGGTGCGTACAAGCGCGGCCAACCCACCGGCTCTTTTTGGGGAGAAGGGTTTCTCAACTATCGAGCGTATTGGAGCGCGCCCTGCTCTGGACGTTAACGGGTTGTATTCGGGTTTCATAGGGGAGGGAAGTAAGACTGTGCTTCCGGCTAAAGCTATGGCCAAACTATCTATGCGCTTGGTACCCGATCAGGATCCGTCAGAAATAGCGCGGGGATTACGTACTTATCTGCAGGAACACGCGCCTGAGTCGGTGAGCTGGGAATTGCATGAGCTAGCACATGCCAAGCCGATGGTGGTTAATTTGGATTTCGTCGGTGTGCGTGCTGCCGAAATGGCGCTGGAAACCGTGTTCGGTGTGCCGCCGACATTCATGCGTCACGGCGGCACCGTTCCGGCAGTGAGTATATTCAGTGATTTACTTGGCGTGGATACCGTGAATCTCGGTTTTGCCCTCGATGACGATGGAATCCACGGGCCGAATGAGAAGCTTCATCTACCAACTTTTCATCGCGGTGTGGAAACCTACGCACATTTTTTTGGGAACTTGATAACCTGATTGACACGTATTGCGCGCAGCCGCTGTCCGTAGGCATAGCGCTGGTATCCCGGCAGAGCGGTGCTGGGCCCGGATGCTATAATCACTTCTGGTAGGACATATTTTGAAGTTGTCAATCCCATTTTTTCGGTCGCGTACGGAGGGTGACAGGCAGCAAGCTGCTGAGCGCTGGGTGCAGGTTGGTAGGGCAGCCGATCACTCTCCTACCATAGGCATACCCCCTTTTTTGGTGGGGCACGCGCAGAGCGTTGGTCTGGTGCGTACTCAGAATGAGGACGCGCTTTTTGCTCTCACCGGCACTCTAGTGGCTGCTAGTAATGCGACTGATTTTGGTGTTTTTCTCGTGGCGGATGGTATGGGCGGTCACTGGAATGGGGACCGCGCCAGCGCAATAGCGGCTCAGTCGGTGGCTCGGGTAATTGGAGGACACGTGTTTTCTGGTTTCATGGAGGAAACGTTGGATGCCACGGATACGGGGGGGTTTGAGCTGTTGATGCAGACCGCGCTCAGAACATGTAACTCAAACGTGGCGGCCGCTGTGCCAGCTGGAGGCACCACTCTGACCGCTGCACTGTTGGTGGGTGGGCGTGCGGTTGTTGGACATGTCGGCGACAGCCGGGCTTATCTGATAGAAGCGGATGACATGTCTCAGATTACTGCTGATCATTCTCTAGTGCAGCGGATGCAGGATTTGGGTGAAATCACTGCTGCACAGGCGGAGATACACCCGCAGCGCAATGTGTTGCTACGAGCGGTTGGGCAGGGAGATGGGCTGCAGGCGGATGTCACCACGCATTCCGTGCATACGGGTGCGGGGTTGCTGCTCTGTTCCGACGGCCTGTGGGGGTCGCTTGATGATGCACACATGCTCGAGATAATCTCAAAGAGCGAGGATGTGCAACTTGCGTGCGAGTGTCTGGTTCAAGCGGCAAATCGGGCCGGAGGGCGTGACAATATCACCGCGATACTTGTTCAATACAACCATAGTGTCAATGACCAACCCTGAACTGTCTCGCCCGGCGCGCCGCATCCTTGTGGTGGATGACGAGCAACGCATGATCCGGTTCATCCGTATGAACCTGGATCTGGAAGGCTTCTCGGTGCACGAGGCGTTTGACGGTAAAGACGCGCTCAACCAGGTTCGTAAAGTGATGCCGGACCTGGTTATATTAGACGTGATGATGCCAAAGATGGATGGCTTCGAGACACTTGCGTTGCTGCGCGAAACATCGAATGTGCCGGTAATCATGCTGACGGTGCGCGGGGATGAAGATGACCGCGTGCGTGGACTGGAGCTAGGCGCTGATGATTATGTTGCCAAGCCGTTCAGCCCACGTGAACTAGTCAGTCGGGTGCGCGCAGTGCTGCGGCGGGTGGAGCCACCGGAGGGCGCAGGCGGAGAACCAATAGAAGTAGATGAGCGCCTGCGCATTGATTTCGACCGCCGCGAGGTGTCTGTGGATGGCGAACTGGTAAAATTACGGCCGACGGAATATCGTCTGCTCTATCATCTGGTTCAGAACGCTGGCTGGGTGGTGCCGCACGATCAGCTGCTGGCAAAAGTGTGGGGTTACGAGTACCAGACCGAAACACACTATCTGCGCCTGTATGTCAATTACCTGAGAGAAAAATTGGAGAAGGACCGGCGCGATCCACAATACATACTCACTGAGCGTGGGGTGGGCTATCGCTTCGTGGATTATAAGCGCCTGCGTGATGCCGCTTCCGATGAATGAGTGTGGGGCAAACTCGGCGGGCACTTCTGCCGCGGCTATGCTCCATCCCTACTGAGACGATCCAGAATCGTGCGCAGCACTACAATACTGCGCTGAAACTCCACCAACGAAATATGTTCCTCCGGCGTGTGATCGAGGCTAGAATCGCCCGGGCCATATGCAATAGTTGGGCAACTCCAAGCCGGCGCGACCATATTCATATCGGAAGTTCCGGTTTTTACCACGAAATGCGGCTTACCACCCTCGGCACGGATTGCGGAAAGCGCAGCGCGCACTAGCGCGGTGTTTTTTGGGGCGCGATAAGCCGGCACGGCTGCGGGCAGTGCCTCGACCTTAATTCTAGGGCCAATCAGCTGTCGCACCTTTGAGTGTATCTCTGGTACTGCCAATCCCTCCGGTAATCGGAGGGTCACTCGTAACTGAGCACGCTCGTGGAGACCGTCGCTCTCGGATTGCATTGTGCGAAGTGTGGGTGTTACCTGGTCGAACACTCGCGAGCGACCCGCATTATAATCTCGTGTCCACCCCACGAGCGCATCCCAAACGGAGATTGCGATCTCGCATGCGTTGGCCTTGTCGCTTGCTGGGTGAGCCGTGTCAGTCTCCGCCGTGAGTGTATATGTAACCCAGCCTTTGTAGCCAAGCGTTACTCGGTCCCATCCACTAGGCTCGCCGATGATGAGGGCATCAGGCACTGGGAAATGGTCTCGAAGGTGGGTCGCACCTGCGGAATCACCTTCCTCGTGAACCGCGCCGATAACAGTGACCTGGAGATGTGGTAGTGCCCCCAGCGCTGCCACAGCGACGAACGCTGCGAGCGGGCCTTTGGCATCAACTGCGCCTCGTCCAAAAAGCAAGTTTCCCTGCTTGCGCACAGGGATTTCTCCCGGTGCGGTGTCTATGTGTCCCAGCAGAAGCACGTGCAGCTCTCCAGAGCCTATGCGCCCGATTGCGCTGCCGACCGGGTCAATCTCGACTTCAAGGCCGGCTGCGCCCATCTGCTCAGCCAGATAGCGCACAGCTTCGCCTTCGGAGTTGGTGGGGCTGTATATTTTCAGCAGGCCGGTGAGCAGTGATTCTTCGTTAATGATAATCTCTCTTTCAGTGCTGCGAGCACATCTGCAGTCGTTGCCGTGCCGCCCAGATCCGGGGTGCAGATTCCGGATGCCAGTGTGGCGGTTAATGCTTCGCGCATCTGGTTGGCCTCCACGGTATGGCCCAGGTAGGAAAGGGCCATACCCAAACTGAGAATAGCGGCGGTTGGGTTTGCGATGCCTTTTCCGACTATATCAGGTGCGGAACCATGCACCGGTTCGAACACCGCGTGATTTTCCCCAATGTTTGCCGAGGGCGCAACCCCCATCCCGCCCACCAGAGCGCTGGCGAGGTCGGAGAGGATGTCACCGTACAAATTGGGCGCGACGATTACGTCGAAGCGTTCGGGCATGCGCACCAGATCATGGGCGAGCGTATCGACCAACCTCTCTTCTATTTGTACTCTCGGTGCGTGATCTTCCGTGGTCTCGCGTACCACTTTTCGAAACAGATCATCAGAAAGGGTGAGCACGTTGGCTTTGTGGGCAATGGTGAGCATCCCGCGGCGCTTCAGTGCGTGCTCAGCGGCCACCCGTGCGATGCGCTCGCAGGCGAGCCGTGTGATGCTGCGCTCTGCGATTGCTGTGTCGGCGTCCTGCCAGCGTTCACGGCGGATGTAAAGGCCTTCGGTGTTTTCGCGCACTATCAGGATATCAATGTTAGCGCGCGAAGCTCTCACTGGCAGCGAGTACGCCGGTCGGAGGTTGGCGTACAGGTTCAGTTCCTGTCGTAAATCAAGTATCGGGCTGCGATATCCGGGTGCCCCCCCGCTGGGCGAGCTGGTCGCTCCAAAGAGCGCCACGGTGCATCGTTTGATTGCAGTCAGTGTGTTTTGTGGCAGCGCGCTGCCAGTTTCTTGGAAGCATCCCCATCCGGCCAGATGGGTTTCCGTAGTTATGCCAAGGTCGAGCGCGTCAAGGATTTCAGCGGCAGCGGGGATAACTTCGGCGCCGATGCCGTCGCCGGGGAGCAGGCAGATGGTGGTCATATGTTTTTGGACATGTGAGATCACGTTTTACGTTTCCGACTTTGTTCTGTCATGTAGCTTGTTCTGCACAAAAGCTACCAATCCCCCCGCCGCCAGAATCGCCTGCGCGGTTTCTGAGAAGGGCGCGAAAGGGAAAACGTGTCCCTTCAGGGTGATGGTGTACTTTTGCATGTCCAGTATGACGGGTGCACCATGCTGGGCGGCGGCGATTGCCTGAGGGCAGATTATTGCAGGCAAGCCGTTGTTGATGGCGTTGCGGTACCATATGCGCGCGAAGCTGACTGCAATGACCGCGCCTACACCGGTTGCCACTAGACAGGTGACGGCCTGCTCACGCGAGCTGCCGTTGCCGAAGTTCTTTCCGGCTACGATTATGTCACCCGGTTGTACATTGGCGGCGAAATGAGCGTCCAGATCTTCAAGTGCGTGGGTTGCCATCTCCGTCTGATCGCGGAGCGTGTAGGTATATTTGCCGGGGAATATTACGTCGGTGTTGATGTCATCTCCATATTTCCACACCCGTGGCCGTGTACTCATAGCGGCTCCAATTCGCGAGGGTCGGCGATGACGCCGGCAATCGCAGTAGCGGCCGCAACCGCCGGGCTAGCGAGATAGATCTCGGCTTCCGGTTGTCCCATGCGCCCGCGGAAATTGCGGTTAGCGGTGGAGAGGCAGACTTCTCCCGGCGCGAGTACGCCCATATGATTCCCCATGCAGGGGCCGCATCCGGGCGTTCCAATGGTTGCGCCCGATTCGAGTAGCGTGGCAATGTATCCTTCTTCGATGGCTTCCTGTAATACCTGACTGGATGCCGGGATGACCAACATACGAGTGCCCTTTGCTACCTGTCGCCCCTGCAGCAGCTTTGTTGCCATGGCTATATCTTCCAGACGCCCATTGGTGCAGGTTCCCAGAAAAACTTGATCTACTGGCCGCCCAGCGACCGATGGGAGCGCTTGTACATTGTCGACGCGGTGCGGGCACGCTATCTGCGGTTCCAGGGCACTGAGATCAATCTCCACTGCTCTTGAGTATTTTGCTCCGGGGTCGGGATAGAGCGCAAGCTTGCTGATGTCTGATGGCTGACGGCTGACGGGCGAACTAGCTGCGAGCCAGTTGAAGACCAGTTCATCCGGCGGAAGATAGGCGTTTTTCGCGCCGATTTCAGCCATCATGTTTGGGATGACCATGCGGCTTTCAATGCTCAGGGTGGAAATGCCGGATCCGTCAAATTCTATCGAGGCGTATAACCCGCCATCTGCGCCAAGCTGTCCGATGAGGTGCAGGCACAGATCTTTGCTGGTTACACCCTGCGGTATCCTGCCGGTGAGTGTGACTCGGATACTTTCCGGGACGCGCAGCCATAATTCACCGGTGGCCCATAGTGTGGCTACTTCGCTGCGTCCCACCCCCGCGCCAAATGCGCCAAGCCATCCAAAGTGCGTGGTATGGCTGTCCGCGCCAAGAATCAGCTGCCCTGGCAGAATCAATGCTTCTTCGCTGAGTACTTGATGACAGATGCCGCGTCCGACTTCGAAAAAATTGCGGATACCCTGCCGCGCAACGAAATCGCGGATTTCAGCATGATTGCGGGCGTGCAGCGGGGTAGGGGGTGGCGCGGCGTGGTCAAGTGTTATCGCCAGTTTTTCAGGGTCCTGCACGTGCTCCAACTCAAACTGCGTGAAGATTGTGGCGATGGCAGCCGTGTTGTCGTGCGATAGGATGCGATCCGGGCGCGCGTCTACTGTCGCGCCGATGGTGACCTGTGGCAGTCCGGAAGCACGAGCGCAGGCTTTCTGAGCGAAGGTTTGTGGGGGCATCAGCTAACCTGGACTTCCTCAGCGGCTGTCGAAGGCCGCTCGTCACTGCTGTTGTTTGCTTCCGCCCACTGGTGGAGCAACTCGTCCACGTCGCTTAGAGTGAGGCGCTTATGGTCCGCCATTGCTTTTATGTGGCGCGTTACGGCCTGTAGGTTTGTGCGGTCGAGTTTAAGCCCTAGCTGTTCGGCACGATCCTGCATGGCGTTCCATCCGGTCAATTTGTGCGCTATGGAAATATACCGAGTTAGGCCGAAATCGGCGGGGTCAAGTATCTCATAAGTCTCAGGGTTGTTCAGAATAGCCTTGGCATGTATGCCGGCTTTGTGTGTGAAAGCGGTGAGGCCCGTGATATAGTGGTTGAACGGTATTTCAATCTCTGCCTTGTCGGCCACAAGTTGGTTTAGGTCATGTAGGTGGTGCAGGCGATATTTTGTGCGTACCGTGTCAGGATCGGTTGCGTATAGTCGTGCAATCAGGCCCTCGAGTGGGGTGATTCCGTTGCGCTCGCCTATGCCGAGTACAGTGGTATCGATATGTGTGGCGCCGGCTTCGAGTGCGGAAAAGCTGTTGGCGATTGCGCAACCGGTGTCGTTGTGGCCGTGGAATTCGATGTCGGAATCGGTTAGTTGGCGTAGCGTGGTTACAAGGTTGAATACTCCGTTCGGCGTGGCCACACCAACTGTGTCCGCTACTCCGAAGCGGTCAACGACTCCTAGGTTTCTTACAGCTTGATACACGCGCAGCAAGTCCTCCTGTGCACTGCGAAAGGAGTCCTCGGTGGAGAAGCGTAGTTCAATATCAGGTGCTTGGGAGTGGATGAAAGATAGCACATCGGTGGCTAATTCTATTACCTGGTCAATGCTTTTTCCGTGGCTGAAGTCACGCAGGTATGAGGAAGTGCCGATGACGACGTCGATTCCGTCCGCGCCGGTATCGAGCGCGATGCGAGCGTCCTCCATATGGCATCGGATATGCGTGAGTACTTTAGTTGTCAGCCCTAGGGACGAAATGTGGGCACAGTCCGTAAGCGAACTTGGCGACGCGCAAGGCGAGGTTAACTCGATATATTCGACTCCGAAATCGGCAAGTGCGTGCGCGATTTCCACCTTGTCCTCCGACGTGAAGTCCGCGCCGACGAATTGCTCGCCTTCGCGTAGGGTGCTCTCGATGATGGAAAAGTCATGTAAAGGCATGTTTGTCTCGTGTGGGATAATCCCTCTTTTCTCAGCTTCCGGTCAACTCGCAGTAGTGGTGCCGCGCAGCATGTTTGCTACGGTTGTGCTGACCTGCTCCCATTCCTCAGTACTGATTACCAAAGGTGGCAGCAGGCGTAGTACGGTTTTTCCAGCAGGGAGAGCAAGCACGCCCTGCTCTTGCAGTGCTCGCAACAGCGGAGTAACTTTCTGTGTCAGCTCAATACCAATCATTAACCCGAGGCCGCGCACTTCGCTCACACATGGCAGGTCGGCTGCACGCAGGTGGCCAAGAAAATGTTCCCCCAGTTGGGCAGCTCGCTCGGGTAGCTTTTCAGCTTCGAGCGCTTCCAGCACTGCTAACGCGACAGCGCAAGCCAGCGGGTTACCACCGAAAGTCGATCCATGCGCGCCAGAAGGCAATGCGACTACACGAGGTCCTAGCAGTGTAGCGCCCATTGGCAGCCCGCCTGCCAGAGACTTCGCTAGACAAAGAATGTCCGGTTCCAAGTCGTAATGCTCGCAGGCGAACATCTTTCCGGTGCGTCCCAGCCCGGTCTGCACCTCGTCCAGAATCAACAGCGCGCCGTGATCGCGGCAGAGGCGTTGAGCAGCGTGCAGGTAGTCAGGCTCGGCGGGTCGTACACCACCCTCTCCCTGCACCACCTCCAAAATCATGGCTGCCGTACGCTCGCTGACTGCTCCACTAAGCGCTTCAATATTGTTATATGGAATGTGCGACACATCTGGCACCAAAGGCTCGAATGGCACACGGTGTTTTTTCTGACCGGTGAGCGTGAGTGCACCCATGGTACGACCGTGGAAGCTGCGCAGTGTACTTATTACTTCAGTGCGTCCGGTGCTGATGCGCGCGAATTTCAATGCGGCTTCCACTGCCTCAGCGCCAGAGTTGCACAGGAAGGCGCGCTGCATTTCTCCCGGTGCTATTGAGGTCAGGTGAGCGAGCAAGCGTGCGCGCTGGTCGTTGTGGAAAACTTCCGGGCAGGTGATTAGGTGTCGCGCCTGTTTTTCTATTGCCTCAACTACTGCCGGATGACAGTGCCCCAGATTGGCAACGCCGTGACCGGCGACGCAGTCAATGTATTCGCGCCCGTTCGCATCCCACACGCGGGCGCCCATGCCGCGCACGATTGTCAGATCCCGTTTGGGATATACGCCACTGGTGTGTAGAGCTTCGATGGCCTGAAAGTCATCCATTGATAAGCGTTCCTTGCCCGTGCAGTGCTCTCTGGATCGGTTGTGCTACCCGCCCATCGGCAAGAATTACCTGTGAGACGCCGCCTTGCAGCGCTTCAAGCGCACTGATAAGTTTGCGTTTCATACGCCCTTGCGCTATGGTCTTTATGGCGTTTTCCAGTTGGGCCTCTGGCAAGCGTGGGATACGGCTGCTTTCATCGGCGACATCGCGCAGCAGCCCCGGCACGTTGCTAAGGATCAGCAGTCGATCAGCTCCTAGGGCGACAGCAATTTGTGCGGCGGCGCGGTCGCCGTCGACGTTTAACGGCTCCCCTGCTGCCGAGATAGCCACTGGCGCAATTACCGGCGTTAACCCGGAATCCAGAAGTGCGCGCAGTGGGGTGGGATTTACCTGCTGAATGCGGCCTGTGTAATCATCGCGTAAAATCTTGCGCTTGCCGTTTTCCAAAATGCGCAGCGTGTCTTTGCGCTCCGCCAGCAGCAATTGACCATCGAGCCCGCTGAGTCCGGCGGCGTTTACACCCAGTGTTTGTAGCTGCGCTACCAGTTGCCTATTGAGAAGCGCAGTTGCCATCAGGAAAATATCCAGGGTGCGTCGGTCAGTGTATCGGCTGGTGTGCCCGCTGACCGAAGTGACGAAGCGCGGCGGGTAACCGAGCTGTTTACCCAGCTCAGTCGCTAGCCCCGAACCGCCGTGTACGATGACCAATTGGGTGCCCGCCTGGGCTTGCGCGGCGGTATCTGCCGTGATGTCGTTAGTATCTACGCCGTCCGCGCCGCCAATTTTAATAACTAGCATGTTACGTTTCTTAGACTGGATGCAACCCGGTGAATTCGAGTGCAGTTGTCTCTTCAAAACCGCACATCAGATTCAAGCATTGCACTGCCGTTCCAGCAGCCCCTTTCATCAAATTGTCAATTGCGCATACCGCCACCACGCGCCCGGTTTCGGCGTCTAGGTCAAAACTCACATCGGCGAAATTGCTTCCAGCTAGAATTTTCGGCTCCGGTCGGCGGTAATTGCCTTGCTTCTCGCGCACAATGCGCACGAAGGGTTCTTGTTTATAGGTAGCGCGATACGCGCGCCAAAGGTCCTTCTCGGTTGTGCCGGGTTGCGTAAAGGCATGCGAGGTTGCAAGTGCCCCACGCACCATCTCGATGGCGGTCAAACTCATGTGTATATCCGAAACACCTAATGCCTGTTGCACCTCGGCTGTGTGGCGGTGACCGACTGGCGCATAGCTACGCACGGCGCCTTTGCGCACTGGGTGATGGGTGCTCGGATTTGCCTGTGCTCCGCCCTCAGATGATCCGGTTTTGACCTCGGCGATGATTGGACGTTCTGGTACTAGTAGATGATGCTGGACGAGCGGCAGCAGTGCCAGGATGGTAGCAGTGGCGTTGCATCCCACACCGCTGACATGGTGTGTCTCGCGGATGGCTTCCCGGTGGATTTCGGGCAGCCCGTATACAAAACGTGGCAGCCAGTTCAAGGCGGCGTGCGCCTTGCCGTACCAGTGTTCATAATCTTCCCAGGAGCGCAGCCGGAAATCAGCGGAAAGATCGATGATGCGCGGTGCGAGCTGTGAATATCGCTCGATTTCGCGCTGGGCTACTCCGTGCGGCTGCGTCAGCACAAGCAAATCAGCATTGGTCAATGTTTCTGGCTCCACAAAGCTTGGCAGGTCGCTTTCTCGCAGATGGGGGTGTACGCGGCGGATAGGCTGTCCTGCATAGGTGCGTGAAATCGCCTGCCCGATTTCCACCTCGGGGTGGTTGACCAGCAAGCGTAGTATTTCGCCACCAGTGTATCCGGAGGCGCCAACGATGGAGACGCGCATGTTCACTTGGCCACCTGAAGCGTTTGGTCTATTATCATGCCGGGCAAGTCAACACCGGTAAGCGGAAAGGTGGAGTGGAATTCCATCGTGTGGTTGATTTCGTTTATCAAAAGCCCGCGATCAGGGTCCTCCAGTAGGTCAATTGCTAGTACTCCGCCGCCCACGGCCTGTGCGGCGCGTTGGCAGAGATCGTGGAGTTCCGCAGTGACGGCACACTCACTTGCGGTGGCGCCACGGGCGGTGTTGGTCAGAAAGTGATCGGAGTGGCGGTAAATCGCGACCGGCGTCTCTGTGTCAATCACAAAAGCACGGATGTCACGGCCGGGCTTTTCAATCAACTCCTGTATGTAATATAAGTGGTGCTGGAAGCTGCCCAAAACCTCGCGATGCTCGAAGACCGCTTCTGCAGCATCGCGGTCGTTGATGCGGTTAACCAGACGTCCCCACGACCCAACTACCGGCTTGACGACGTAGGGGTAGCCAAGTTCCTCCCCGGCGGCAATAGCCGCGTTCGCGGTGAAAGCGAGGTGGGTGCGCGGCTGCGGAAGCCCGGCTTGGGCAAGGGTGATGGTTGTAGCCACTTTGTCGGTGCAAACCGCTGCCACTGCGTGCGAGTTGATTGTGGGCACGTCAACGCTGTTGAGCGCCTGCGCGGCGTACAGTCCGCGACTGGTGCTCAAGCTGCGAATGATAACAGCGTTATAACGCTGCCAGTCATCCGCTGTGGTCAGGTCGAAAGTGACTTCGCGGTCTTGGAGCCGGTCGTAGGCTACGTTGCGCTCCTCGAGGGCCGCGAACAGCCATTTTTCCTCGACGCGGAGGCGAGAGTAGAGAACGCCGATGCGCATGATGGTTATCTGAAGCGCAAAGCGTAAAACGTGACGTGCAAAGGATTTGTCATCTTTTACGCTTTGCGCTTATTCTCCCCAGTCCTCGGCTTCTTCCGGGGCCAGCATGATGGTAAGCGGCTGCAGTGAACGTACTTCCAGCTCGGCGCCGCAATCATCGCAGGCCAGTATCTCACCCAGCTCGACCTGATTAAGGTCGAGAGCCCCCACGCATTCTGGGCACTCTGCGGTGGTGGTGATGGTGTTGGGTGTCATCGTATTATATCCTCCTGTGACATAGAATCAAAAAACCCCGTGCTTGGCGGGGTTGTTATCTGCATATGGTGCCGGTGAGGAGCTTCTGCTGTTACACCGCTGCGCCCAAACACAAATTAACCAACCCCGCACGGGTGGGCTTGGTCTTCTTATCCTTGTTCGTTTTGGCGGTAAACAGCACTTTCATCGGCATGACTATCTCCAATTGCTGTATAGTTTACCACATGATTAATATTCGTGCAAACTCTGCTTGCACCTGGCAGCCTGCTCAGTGAATTGACGGTTAGTACCGCTTTTGGTAATATTAAGTTAGCTTAACTAATCGGTCTGAAGTGATGACTTCCAACGTGGAATTCTCCCAGGTGTTGCGCGATTGGGGGCGTGAAATGATGTATCACTCTCGGCGTGATTTTATGCGAATCATGCGGGAAAGCGGACTGAGCATGACGCAGGTGCAGCGAGTAGCGTACTTGCGGCAGCAATGGTTGGAAGAGCTAATTCCACACTCTCCGAAGCACAGCGTGTACAAATCAGGGATGCACTCGTCCTGCTAACCGAAGCGGCAAGCGAACTGGAAGCATTTCATCCTGGGGATGGAAAATGAATTCGCCTAGAACTGGTGGCAGCACCGCAGGGTTAAGTAGGGTGCTGATTCGTGCGTTCATGCGGATGCATACGTGGGTCTACCGGCGTACCGGTGGACGGCAGATGGGATGGGTACAGGGAACGCGCGTGCTGCTTCTCAGCACCACTGGACGCAAGAGTGGGCGCTTGCACACTGTGCCGCTAGGCTCCGTCAATTATGATGATAACCACGTGGTGGTGGCCTCTAACGGTGGAAAGCACTGGCACCCTGCCTGGTGGCTTAACTTGCAGAGCAACCCGGAGGCGCTCATAGAGGTAGGAAGCCGACAAATTCCTGTGGTTGCGGAGCGGGCGCAGGGCGAGGAGTGCGCTCAGCTTGAACCGCGTTTCCCCTGGCTCCAGCGTTATCAGGAGCGCACGCAGCGCGAAATCCCGATTGTGATTCTCCATAAGGTGGCATAAAGAGAAACAAACACGCCTGCAATTGAAGTCGACAAACTGGTGCGTAAATTCGGCGACCTAACCGCTGTGGATGGTGTGATATTTCAGGTGGATCCTGGCGAGGTTTTCGGGTTTCTGGGGCCGAATGGTGCCGGTAAAACTACCACAATCGGTAAGGCTCTGCACGCTGTTGCGACTGACATCTGGCTGGGCGCTGGTCAATGGTTTTGATGTGCGTACTCGGCAGGCGCAGGTGCGCCAGTCCATCGGACTGATTTCTCGAGATCCAAGCTTGGACGACAAACTTACAGTGCGAGAGAACCTGAAGTTCCACGCCATGTTGTACGATGTGCCCACTGACGTGCTAGTGAAAAGATCTGAGCAGTTGCTGGAAATGGTAGACCTTAGCGAACGTGCGGATGAGGTCACGCTGCATTATTCTGGCGGCAGTGTGGCTCTTCGGCCGGCAGGATTGATATACACTTATGATGAACCACTCGTTGTCTGCACTTTCTTGCTGGGTATTATCTTTAGTTTCTTCTATCCTCAGATACTGGATTGCATTAGTCAATCCTTCTGCAAACTCATGAGTATCCGTTACTATTAGATTAGTAAGTCTCACTGTAATTTTATCTTTTGGCTTACCCATTATGTGCCCCATACTGTAAGGCAGGTAAAGCCAGTTGTAACCGTGGCTTCTCTTTCCATGTAACATATAATGTG
>Ga0310120_10000156_pt1 | contig 55068 bp, 48 predicted proteins | sample CB27_AW_983_MG_FD_203506 | JGI IMG/M metagenome (GOLD analysis project Ga0310120, IMG submission 203506) | Marine microbial communities from Western Arctic Ocean, Canada - CB27_AW_983 | ecosystem: Environmental > Aquatic > Marine > Oceanic | place: Canada: Western Arctic Ocean | collected...
TCACGAAAACAATCGGTCTGTGATCAAGTCGCCGATGAATTGTCCGTCATCGGTCCCTGTAGGTCTCTGCCAGCAGACGTGTCGACAGCTGACGGTCGGAAGGCACTGGTACAAGCCCTAGAATCCCGGGAGACGCGACTCAACATCCTAGTGAACAATGCCGGCACGAGCTGGGGGGAACCATACGAGACATTCCCTGAAACAGGCTTTGAAAAGGTTCTCGCACTTAATCTCACAGCTCCCTTCTTTCTTACACGTGACCTTACCCCCATGCTCACCAAGGGAGCAGATTCGAACGACCCGTCGCGAGTGATTAACATCGGGTCCATGGATGGCATTCACGTGCCTCAAGTCATCAAAACTGGAACGTTCTCCTATTCTGCGAGCAAGGCAGGTGTCCATCATTTAACGCGAACATTGGCTGTCGAGCTTGGACCGCGACACGTCACTGTTAACGCGATCGCACCAGGATTTTTTGAAAGTAAGATGACTCGTGAAGTGCTCGAACAGCATGGTGCAGCAATAGCCGCGTCTTGTCCCCTCAATCGAATAGGGCATCCTGAAGAGATGGCAGGCATCGCAATTTACCTCGCTTCACGGGCGGGTGCCTATACGAACGGCACAGTTATACCTGTGGATGGCGGCACCTTACTCAACTGACCGGTGGAGCTGAAAAATGATCCTTAAAAGTCCGTTTCCCGACGTCGAAATCCCGATTGTCCCTCTCCACGAATATGTCTTCCAGAACATCGACAAATGGCCAACGAAGTCAGCAATGATCGATGGCCCAACAGGTCGAGCACTGACATTTACGGAACTTCGCGACAAAGTCAATGCCGTAGCAGCTGGACTCGCCGAACGCGGATTCAACAAAGGAGACGTATTCGCTATCTTTAGTCCAAATGTTCCAGAGTACGCCATCGCGTTCCTCGGAGTCTCAAGGGCTGGCGGAATAAACACAACGATGAATCCGCTCTACACCGCAGACGAAGCGCAGAATCAGCTAAAAGACTCTGGCGCAAAATTTCTAGTCACGATTCCTCAATTTTTAGACAAGGCGAAACAAGCCATCGCCGGCACATCTGTCGAAGAAATATTCGTGTTCGGCGAAGCCACCGATGCCACCCCCTTCGTCTCACTGATGAAGGAATCTGAGCCTCCAGAAGTACAGATTGATGCACAAACCGATCTCGTCGCGTTGCCCTACTCAAGTGGCACCACCGGACTCCCAAAAGGAGTCATGTTGACGCATTACAACCTCGTGTCGAACTTAACGCAAATCACGGCTGTTGAAAAGATTAAGGAATCGGATACGCTAATCGGCATTCTCCCTTTCTATCACATCTATGGGATGGTCGTAATCATGAATGCCGCGTTGTTTTCCGGCGCAACCATCGTGACGATGCCTAGATTCGATCTAGAACAGTTTCTAACACTGTTACAGAAACATAGTGTGACGGTAGGGTATCTTGTACCACCGATTGTTCTAGCCCTCGCCAAGCATCCACTAGTAGAACAATTCGACATCTCGACACTCAAAAACATCATGTCTGGCGCAGCCCCTCTTCCTGAATCAGTAGCCCGTGATGCGGCGGCCCGAAACAAAATGATCGTGCGTCAAGGATACGGATTGACTGAGACGAGCCCGGTAACCCACACGAATCCCCCAACAGGAACAATCAAGATCACCTCCGTGGGACCCGCACTGCCAAACACGGAATGGAGAATTATTGATGTCGCAACAGGGAAAGACGCCGCTCTTGGCGACCTCGGCGAGGTCTGGGTTCGCGGTCCACAGGTGATGAAAGGATACCTGAACAATCCAGAGGCAACGGAACACATGATCGACGATGACGGTTGGTTACACACAGGCGACATCGGCAAAGCCGACGAAGACGCCTATCTTTACGTGGTCGACCGACTAAAGGAACTCATCAAGTACAAAGGACTCCAAGTTGCCCCCGCCGAGGTTGAAGCAGCGGTACAGTCGCATCCTGCCGTTGCGGACGCAGCAGTCATCCCAAGTCCAGATGAAGAAGCCGGGGAAATTCCAAAGGCGTTTGTCGTACTTAGAGACGGTGCGCACGCGACTGAGGCGGACATTATCGCTCATGTAGCGTCTCAGCTCGCCCCTCACAAGAAAGTTCGAAAAGTTGAATTCATCGACACGATCCCAAAAGTGCCATCTGGAAAGATACTTCGTCGCCAGTTGGTCGAACGAGAACGTGCCTCACAAAAATAGAACCGCTACTGTTCAGACAGCGGCAAAAATATAGAGATCCTATCGTCCGACCCAACTGCTCTCGAAATGTGCCCTTGACCAGTCGTATCCTCGGCGAGCAAAATGTGGCCTGGGTGCAGACGGATTTTCGTGCCGTCACCAATCTCGACCTCACTTTCCCCCGATAGTGTAATGACGTACTGGCGGCGAGGCGCCGTATGCCAATCGATAAAGTAATCCGAAGACGTCCTACGAAACTGGACATTAGTTACGGACACAGGGTCAGACAATTCCGTCGCACCCCGTGACGTAGGCAATGGCACGTCATATTCCTCAGCGTGTGTTTTACCATCTGCACCAGTATAAATTCGTGTCACTTTGACCGGAGTCCGTTCTTGTGCGATTGCCGTGTCGCTGTCCGTTTCCCGAAGTCCACCAGTCGCAACAACCAGTGTCGGAATCCAGCCCAGAATAAGCGCTCGTTTAAACCAAATTGTCAGCATCGGCATTCCTCCCACCAAATCGTGGCATTATAGGCGACATCGGAACGAAAGGTATTCATGATGAAATTTGTGCTCTCGTGTCTGCTTATATTGACGACACTCAGCAGAGTGACTACAACAAGTCCCGAATCCCTCATTGCACATACAGAAACAACAAGTCGAGAAACGACCATACAGCAGACGCAACCAGCATTAGCCGAATCAGAGATGATCCGCCCCTTCACAATAGCTGTGGACGACGAGGTGCTGCAAGACCTTCGTGAGCGTTTATCCCAGACGCGACTCCCAGACGAACTGCCAGAAACCGCGTGGAGCTATGGTACCAATCGTGATTATCTGGAAGAGCTGCTCAACTACTGGCAAACCGATTTCGATTGGAGAGTTCAGGAACGTTCACTAAACGCATTCGATCAATTTCAGACAACGATCGACGGACTTGATATTCACTTCATCCACCAACGGTCGCCACACGAAAATGCCTTACCTCTGATTATCACCCACGGCTGGCCCGGTTCTTTTATGGAATTCCACAAGGTCATTGAACCGCTCGTTAATCCGACGGCCCACGGAGGAGACGCGTCGGACGCGTTTCACGTAATCGTTCCATCAATTCCTGGCTTCGGCTTCTCGGATAAACCCGTGAACCGTGGTTATAACCCGGAACGCATGGCTCAAATCATGAATAGCTTAATGGCTCGCCTCGGCTATTCGCGTTACGGCACACAAGGCGGCGACTGGGGCAGCATTATCAGTCGATGGCAAGCAGCGCAACACCCCGACCGGGTAATTGGGGTACATCTCAACTTTGTGACGGCAGGCCCTCCCGAGAATGTCGAGGATCCCGAACAAGGGATTTCATCCGAAGAACTCAGTCGTATACGAGAACGGCAAGCGTCTTTTGCTAACGAAGGAGGCTATAGCAGCATTCAGGGCACCAGACCACAAACACTTGGGTACAGTCTTAACGACTCTCCAGCTGGGCTTGCGGCCTGGATCATCGAAAAATTTTATGCATGGTGCGATTGCGACGATGATATAGAAAGTCGATTCACGAAGGACGAGTTATTGACAAACGTCATGATCTATTGGGTAACACAGACAATTACTTCATCGACCCGAATCTATTATGAGTCTCGGCATACACCATCAAGTCGTCAAATGGGCTACCTAGAGACGCCCGTAGGTGCAGCCATCTTCCCCTATGAGATTACGATCCCACCTCGACAATGGGCAGAAGCGGCCTACAACGTCACCCGCTGGACAGAAATGCCACGAGGTGGACACTTCGCTGCACTCGAACAACCAAAACTATTAATAGATGATATCCGGTCGTTCTTTAGCGGCCTTCGGTAACATTTTTCGTTCAAGCGCGCACACTAGCCTAACCTACTCGGACTCGTGTGTCCTCATGCTGGAAACATGCCAGATCAGGTTGCCAGAATATTTAGCAGCAACGCCCGTTTATTCACAACACAACAATTCAGATAGTGAGACAACACGGATGGCACCTCTTATGCTCCCTGGCATATTTCCTTAAAACATTTCAGCTAGACTACATGCGTGGCTACGTCAACACCGGGAGAGTCCATTGTCGTAGTCACCATATGGACTTCACTTGTTCTTTATGCAATCGGGGAATACCTTAAAGCTAGGGACCCACACCGCACAACGGTTGCACCGAAAGCCCGCGTCGCGCTTTCTCTTGGAGCAGTTAGCTATCTTGTACATGTGGCAACCGCATTTGAAGTGCACTACGACTGGAATCACGCTACCGCGTATACGCAGACAGCGATTCAAACATCAGCCGCCACAGGGATGAACTGGGGAGGCGGCATTTGGATCAATTACGCCTTCAGCGCACTGTGGATGAGCGAAGTCCTTTGGTGGTGGGTAAGCTCTGAAAACTACCGTCATCGTCCGCGCTTAGCAGAGCACGCGATAAGAGGAATTTTTCTCTTTATGATCCTAAACGGCGCTGTCATATTCGTGGATAGCCTAATGCGCTGGTTCGGAATTGCCATTTCTGTCTGGGTAATCGGTGTCTGGTACTACGATGTAGTTGTTTCGCGAACGCCGCTAACACCTCCAGAAAGACGCGTATAGACGTCCAAGGCTCTCTGAGCCATGATATCCGCCGTGTAATGCTGTCTTACGCCCGCTGCACCACACTGACTAAGCTCTGCTCGTCTCTTATCATTCCGATGGAGTTCGTTTAGCTCGGATGAGAACGCATCAACATCCTCTGGTTCAACAAGAACACCGCCTCCGGTCCGTTCGATCAACTCAGTATAGGTACCCCGACGCGGCGCAAGTACTGGCACGCCACAGGCCATAGCTTCCACTAATCCCAGCCCCTTTGGATCATCGTAGGTCGCAGGAACAGCAAACACATCCAACCGCTGCAGAAAAGCGATCTTCTCGTCACGGTCGAACTCGCCATGGTACTGAACTTCATTTTCGAGCCCCCACTCACGAGCCTGTCTCATTATGCCTTCCAAATACGGGCGGTGCTCCGGTCCAAGATACCCTCCCAACTCAAGGCGACAACCTTCAAGATCGCCTTGAGCACGGAGACGATGGTAGGCGTCACACAGGAGATGTAGACCTTTCTCTGGTGCAATGCGCCCCAAATATCCGACCACAAACGGTCCGCTAGAGTCATGTTTCCTGGGTTCGTACCCGTCAACGTTGATGCCAAGCGGAACCACATCAACCTTCGCCCCTGGAATCTGCAGGTAACGACTCATGTGTTCGGCGCAGTAGTCGCTCACGGCAACAAACCGATCCACCGACGCCCCGTGCTTTTGGATTAGTGCAAGAGCACGTGAACGGTCTGACTCTTCCAATTGGTCGAGAAAAATATTCTCACCCTGAAGTGTGCAGCAAATTCGACTACTTAAGGTCTCCTTGAGGGCAGGCGCAAGTGCGATAAGCATCGAGTTAGAAATATCGATCACATCAGGCTCCGGCTGTGAACGTAGCCAGTCCAGCAATTTCTCTACCTCTTTCCGCTGACGCCCCTGGTCCCCCTCAAGCACAGACACTGTCAAGTCACCCAAGTGTTCCGGTTGTGTCGCTATGCCGCGCTGCGAAACAGCGCGCAATAGCCACGGAGACTCCCAGAGACGATCAACCATCCAAGGAGTCCCACGAAAAAAAGCGGAATATTGCTCAAGGTAAACGCTGATTCCTCCAAAAAATATTCGACGCTCACTAACACTGTCCTCGTCTGTTCGAGGTGGAGTGTAGAGCGGCAACAACACAACATCATGGCCCATTGCCATCAACGAAGTCGCAAGTGCATTGTCTCGAATGCAACTACCGCAATACATTCCGCCAGCGCCGGCCGTGATAGAAAGAATCCGCACAGTAAGGAGAGATTATAGCGTTCAGTTTATGGCGAAAGTAACAGACTCGGTCAATCCGCAGCGATACAGTACAGATATTCCTGACCACGAAAATAAATTTCCCCCCCAACGACAGCCGGAGAAGAATCAATAGCGTCGTCAAGTGTATTGTTTGCGATCACTGAAAATTCCGGACCAGTGGCAATAACCACCGTTTCACCATCACGGCTCGTTATATAGAGATTCCCGCCAGCCGCGACTGGCGACGCATAGACGTCCCGGATTCCTGGCAGACGTTCCGGACCGTAAATCCGCGTGCCATTTTCCGCATCGTAGGCCGACAACACTCCAGCGTTACTTTTCGTGAAATACAGTACATCGTCATACAGAACCGGCGACGGGACATATGGGGTATCACGGTCCAACGTCCAGACGATGGAATCTGTTCCCGTTATATCGCCGCTCGCCGTAGCAATATCAACCGCGTACAACCGATTGCCTCTAAATCCACTCATCAAATAAACCAGCCCATTAGCCGCCACTGGAGAGGGAATAGCATTCAACGTTACTCCTGGGCCTTCCCAAAGAAGCGTTCCGGTATCTGTATCGTAGCTACGAATTCTGTCGGTCGCACTAGTAATGACTTCTGCGCGGCCATCGTGTTGGACCACCAACGGCGTCGACCAAGAAGTCTGTTCATTACGTTCGACACGCCACCGCTCCTCGCCGGTAGTCTTGTTAAGCGCCGTAATAAAGGATTGTCCTTCATGGTCCCAAAGCACAAAAATCGAGTCCCCAAAAAGTACCGGTGAGGCTCCTTCTCCAAATCCCATGCGAACTCGCATGTCACCGAGGTCACGGTCCCACAATAAATCACCGTCGAGGTTGTAACAGAACAAACCACGCGACCCGAAGAACGCACACACCACGTCGCCATCGGTCACCGCTGAGGAAGATGCCCAACTCCCTGTGCCATGACGTCCCTCGTGTGGCTGTTCGATGCGGGCAGTTCGTTCCCACACGACACGACCAGAATCGCGGTCGAGTGCAAGAACAGCAAACCGTTGAACTTCACCAGAACCAACAGCGCCAGTAAACCGTCGCGTCAGCCGCGTAAAAAATCCATCCCGGGAACGCTCGCTCTCACCTGTGGGTTCAGCCGTCAGCACAAAAATCTTTTGCCCCCAGACCACCGGTGAGGCAGACCCGTGACCAGGGAGCCGAACCTTCCACCGAACATTGTGAGTCTCGCTCCACTCAGTTGGAGGATTCGCCGACGGCGCCACGCCCGTCGCCTGAGGTCCTCGCCACTGCGGCCAATAACGGTCATCTGCTGCTCTAGTAGTGGCCAGACCAGCGGCAAAAACAAGAAAAATAACTGTGCCCAGTCGGAACATATCGCGCCTCCGCTGTAAGAGTATCAAACTCCTCCCTCTGGAGTAAGATACATAGACAATGTCGAAGCCAAACCTACGCCCACATGTCCGACTCTTCGTAACCGCCATCTTGTTCGCGCTAACAGCTGCCGGCAGTGCCCAACGTAGCATCCCAGCCCCACCAGACGTGTCGGCTCCACCGGCTGATGCGGTGTTTACTTCGTCCGGCCTCGCGACGAAAGTCATCGAACCCGGTGACGGGGCCGAACACCCAGGTCCGACCTCTCGCGTTACCGTGCATTACACCGGATGGCAAACCGATGGCAACATGTTTGACAGTTCCGTTGGAGGTCTTCCATTTCAAGCGAGGCTGAACCGCGTCATAGCCGGCTGGACAGAAGGTGTTCAACTAATGGTCACCGGTGAAAAGCGACGCCTCTGGATTCCAGAAGACCTTGCATATCGCGGAGGTGATCCATCTGGAATGCTCGTCTTCGATGTCGATCTCATCGCATTTAATTGATGAATTTACGCTCCATTTTTTACTATCGGAATGGGACGCCCCAGTCAGAAATATCCTTTGGCGGGGTAACCGCCATATTGCAGGACCGCTTGATCTGTCGCCACCGGACAAGCCTGATGCTTAAGACAAGAATCGCCATGACTGCCACCGCTCGGTAGATGCGATCAACCTTTTACCAATTCCGATAGAACTTTCAAGGAGGGTTACGTGCAAAAAATGAAAGCTGTGAAACAATTCAGCATTTTCGTCGGGTTGACGTTCGGTTTGACGGTAACGCTGGCCCAAGAATCAGTCAGCGAAGCTGACTATGAAGCAGCCATGAAGGAGATGAGCTATATCGTAATAGACGCCGCTATGCATATTGATTCGAGTTATTGGGGCGATCTCGGTGAAGATTCTGACAAGTTGTATACACAACTCTCAAAAGTGGAATCCTTTTGGAAGGCTAGAACGCAAACACAAGCCGCGGCACTCGCGGAACAGGCACTCGAAGCGGTGTCCGCGATTTCACGCGCGTCTGGTGCAGAAGACCGTGGCGCAGCCACCAGCGCTCTAAGTGACCTCCGCGATACGTGCGGCGCATGTCATACGGAGTTCCGTGAAGAAACACCGGACGGATTCCGCATTAAACCTAGTGCATTGCAATAAGAGTACGTTTTTACCCAGTACAGAAAAAACCGGTCCCACCTAAAGTAGGACCGGTTTCTGTAATTCTCGACTCAAGTATTCAAAGACTCTAAACTAATTCGTCGGCCACAATACACCCTGGCTCTTCTCACCCTCTGCTCCAGCCGGAACAGGACCGATTCCTTTGAATACGAACTTCTGCACGCGGGACCCCTCATAGGTCTCCGTAGTGTAGATGTTGCCATCAGAATCAACCGCAATACTATGCACAGCGAAAAACATCCCAGGTTGACGCCCACCGTCACCGAACGCAGTCAAGACTTCCATTGTCTCTCGCTCAATGATATAGACCTTCATATTCTGACCGTCCGCTAAATACAAGAACCGCTGTTCGGGATCTGGAGAAAAGTCAATGTCCCAAGTTGACCCCTGAGACAGCGTATGCGTCGCGATGAGTACTTCCTTGACGAAGGTTCCGTCCTTCTGGAACACCTGCACACGGTCTTCGGCGCGGTCGGTGACGTAAACGAGACCATCATTCGAGATATCTACGGAATGGACGGGGCCTCGGAACTGCTGCGCCGGCTCGTTGCCTTCACGATACGGGCCACCAAAATCATAATCATCATCAGGTTCATTACCGTAGGCGCCCCAATAGCGCTTTAACGCGCCTGTGTCAGCATCTACTACGGCAACCCGCTTGTTGTAATAACCGTCCGCAAAATAGGCTTCGTTCGCTTCAGGATCTATTCCGATCTTTGCAACCCGCCCGAAACTATCCGCCGCATGACTGTTGCGTTCAAAGAGACGTCGACCATCCCGTTCACCGACTTGTCTTGCGCCGTGGGTTCCAACCGACATCAGAAATTCACCGGTTCTGGTCAACTTGAGCACATGAGAGTCACCTTGACCATTACCACCAATCCACACGTTGTCCATGTGATCAATCGTGATGCCGTGGTTCGATTCTGGCCAGACATAATCACCAGTTTCGGTACCCGGGCCACCCCAACTGTCCACCAGGTTCCCGTCTTGATCGAACACGAGCACGGGAGGCGCTGGCTGACAACATTCACTGAGCGGAGGGTCTTGAGCAAGACCGATCTCAGTCGTGGCCACGAAATTGTCTGGAGTGTTTCGATGGACAACCCAAATGTTGTCTCGGGAGTCGACGTCGACGCCAATCGTCGGACCCATTAGGCCATGGTCAGGAAGATTTTTTGGCCACAACGGATCAACTTCAAACATAGGCGCCATCTTGGCCCCTGATTGCTCAGTGCCCTCTTTCGCCATGGTGCCTGCACAAGCCACAGCGATTCCCACAAGGGCCACCGACATCAAAAGAGTGAGTTTGCGGATCATCCTATCCCCCTAAATTCTCGCGCGAGGATGGCGCGCGAACACACCTACATTAACAATAAACGCATATCTGAAGGCCCCAGTATACTTGGAAACGAACGGAGACTTACAAACGGGGAATGACACCGTGAAACATCTGGAAGCCAGAATGACACAAACGGCCTACCATACCAATAAATCCACGCCTTCCCGAGCATTGTGGCGGTCGGTCACTCTTGGAAGTGTTATTGCCATCGGACTATTGCTTGGCTTCACGGCCACACCGACTGCCCACGATATTCCGGGTGATGTCACAGTTCAGGCATTCTTGAAGCCAGAAAACAACCGGCTACGACTCCTCATCAGAGTCCCGCTCGAGGCAATGCAAGACATCAACTTCCCGCTCCGTGGGCCTGGATATCTTGACCTTGAAGGTGCCGAAGTTCTCCTCCCGGATGCCGCAATGCTTTGGCTCGGCCAGGAGGTAGAACTGTTCGAAAATGGCAACCTACTGGCCGAACCTGAACTAGCCGATTTCAGATTGTCTTTGCCGTCGGATCGGTCCTTTGAGACCTACGAGACCGCGCTTGAAAACATCATTCGCGGTGAACGCCTGTCGGCAGATACCCAACTTATCTGGCGGCAAGCCATGCTCGACGTAGCCCTCGATTACAACATCGAATCAGACGAGTCGAGCTTCTCGATCCGTCCCGGGGTAGAGCGTCTCGGCTTACGCGTCGTAACTGTTTTGCGCTTTATCACGCCAGAGGGAAACGAACGGCCGTTCGAATTGCGCGGCGACCCTGGCATAGTCACACTTGACCCCCGCTGGCACCAAGCGGCCTGGCGTTTTGTGCGTTCCGGCTTTGACCATATTCTTGATGGAATTGATCACCTCCTCTTCCTGCTTTGTTTAGTAGTCCCGTTTCGGCGAATCCGTGCACTCATTCCAATAGTCACCGGCTTCACGGTTGCCCACTCTGTGACACTGATCGCGTCGGCCTACGACCTCGCCCCTAACGTCCTCTGGTTTCCACCACTCGTTGAAACCCTCATCGCCGTCTCAATCCTCTATATGGCATTTGAGAACATCGTTGCCGCACAAACCGACACAGGCACTCGCGTCACACAGCGCTGGATGATGGCGTTCGGGTTCGGTTTAGTACATGGATTCGGTTTCTCATTCGCCCTCCGCGAGACCTTGCAGTTCGCGGGAGCACACCTATTAACATCGTTGTTGTCCTTCAACGTTGGAGTCGAACTGGGGCAACTTCTGGTTATTGCCATATGCGTACCGGCACTGGACTGGCTCTTTCGATTTGTCGTTTCCGAGAGAATTGGAACAATCCTTATCTCGGCTCTCGTAGCTCACACGAGCTGGCATTGGATGGTCGAACGATACGAGGTGCTCGCCCAGTACCCAATAACGTGGACGGCGTTTACCAGTGCCATGCTCGTCGGTATCATGCCGTGGCTAATCACACTGCTCGTCGCATCCGTTGGTGCCGGGCTTTTAATGAACTACTTTAAGCGCCATGCCGATAAACCAACACCGAGCAGTTGACATTAATAGTGCGGTGCCCAGCTCCTATCTCCAACAGCTATTCGCTAGAACGCCAGACATCCCGTATTGAGTCCAACGAGCTCTGATTGGACACTCATAGGAACCGTGGATTCACTCGTTCCAGCAGGTCGAGGGCCAAAGCAGATGTTTCACGCAACGAGTTATAGACAAAAGGTCGATACATAGATTGTGTTTGGCATCCTAATGATTACGCAAGCCGGTCGTCTCTAGTCAAAGGAGACTTGCTAATCCAACTCAAAAACGTTGTGTATATGTTCCAAACCCACTACGGTGTTAAGTAACGTCATCAGCTTTCTGGCATATGACGTGCTAATCCTCAAAGGAGTGCTTTATGAATGACATCCCGATTATTGACTTCAAACGCGTCAATTTCTCAGACTTACGTAAGATTCCCACCGGAAAACTCGGCGGGATCGTCGTCGTGGTCCTTGTGTTGCTTTTGGGTTTTAGTTCGCTCTATCAAGTCCAGCCCGAAGAAGTTGGTGTGGTACTTCAGTTTGGGAAATACATGCGGACCGAGGACCCAGGACTGAGGATTAAAATCCCATTTGTAGAGGAAGTGCTGAAGGTGCCTGTCCAGCGACAGCTCAAACAAGAATTCGGCTTTCGAACAGCCGAGTCGATGGTCCGCACGCAATACATGACGGCCGGGCAATTTGCTGATGAAGCCATCATGCTGACGGGGGATCTTAATGTTGCGGTGGTCGAATGGATTGTTCAGTATCGCGCTGCAGACCCCTACCTGTTTCTCTTTAAAGTCAGAAACCTCGAAGAAACGTTTAGAGCAATGAACGAAGCAGTCATGCGAGAAGTAGTGGGTGACCGAACCGTCACTGAAGTTTTGACCATTGGACGCCAAGAAATTGAGGCGAGCGTCAAGGAGCGACTACAGGCCCTGGCTAATCAATACGAAACCGGAATCACGGTCGATCAAGTGGTGCTGCAAGACGTCAACCCTCCGGACCCGGTAAAACCTTCATGGGACGAGGTTAACCAAGCCCAACAACAACGTGACCGGATGATCAACGAAGCACGCGCCGAGTACAACCGAGTTATTCCACGAGCCCATGGTGAGGCACAGCAGGCTGTGTTACAAGCAGAAGGCTACGCCCTCGAACGGGTTAACCGTTCCGAGGGGGATGCACTTCGTTTCACCGCGATCTATGACGAATACCGTCTCGCACCAGAAGTAACTCGAAGGCGGCTCTATCTGGAAACAATGCAACGAATTCTGCCGCAGGTAGGCCGAAAACTCTACGTCGACAAAGACACCACAGGCATTCTTCCATTGCTATCGCTTGATGGCGGGGGAACACGAGCGACTACCGCCGCCGCCGCCGCCGCCGCCGCCGTAGGAGGCAACCAATGATCCGTTCACATACTTTTCAACTTGCAGTTGCCTTGATACTTTTCATCGTAATCGGACAGTCGATGTACACCGTCAGTGAAACTGATCAGGTCATACTTACCCAATTCGGCGAACCGGTCGGCGACCCGGTTGTAACGCCTGGACTCCACTTCAAACCGCCTTTTATTCAGCGCGCAAACTACTTCGAAAAACGATTTCTCGAATGGGACGGAAACCCAAATCAAGTGCCGACACGGGATAAACGGTTTATTTGGGTGGACACCTACGCACGATGGAGGATCACCGATCCACTCCTATTCTTTCAGCGCTTACGAGACGAGCGAGGTGCTCAGTCCAGACTTGACGACATCCTCGATGGTGAAACGAGGAACGCAGTAGCTCGACACGATCTCATCGAACTCGTGCGAAGTAGTAATCGAAATCCTGAAGATGTTCCAATTGAATCCGAAGAAGAAGCAGTAATACTTGAAGCCATCGAGCGGGGAAGGAATCAAATTACGAGAGAGATCCTCTCCATTGCCGCCGAAAGGACGGCGGACCTCGGAATCGAACTTCTTGATCTTCGTCTTAAACGCATCAATTACGTCGAAGAAGTCCAAAAGGATGTCTTCGCACGAATGATCGCAGAGAGGCAACGCATCGCCGCACAGTTCAGGTCTGAAGGGCAGGGTGAATCCGCTCGCATTCATGGCGAACGAGAACGTGAACTTGCACAAATTCAATCAGAAGCGTATCGAGAGGCCGAAGAATTACGAGGAGTATCCGATGCAAAAGCAACAAGCATCTACGCTGATGCGTACAGCCGGGATGCTGACTTCTACTCATTCATGAAATCACTAGAAACGTACGAGCAGACAATGGATCAAGACACGTTCTTCATTCTAGGCACCGACAGCGAACTCCTGCAATATCTGGAAACTTCCCGTTAGCAACTATGTGCTTGGTGAAAATCAGGACGGTTCGTGTAGTAACCACACGCAATCCCGGCATGGCGGACGGAGACTCATTTCCATCTGACATGCCGGGCAAATCTCAAAATTCTCATCAATCAATCGGGCAGTGCAAAAACAAAAAGATTGTTTCCAGTGCTTGGACGCAGTTCAGGGGTCAACCGCCCATGCGCCGTCGTGGTGCCAGCAGTCCCAGTACTCACGGCGACATACTGTCGACCGTCAACTGCATATGCGATTGGAAATCCGGTAATTGCTGATCCCAGATTGATTTCCCAGAGCATCTCCCCTGTCTCGTGATCTAACGCGCGAAACCGTCCATTTCCGTCACCACCAAACACCAATCCTCCACCAGTCGCCACAAGGGACGTGGTGGCCGCGCGCTGCTCAAAAACCCACGTAACATCGCCAGTCTCTTCAGAAATGGCCTGAACAGTACCGACTTGATCAGTGCCGGGCGCAATCTGGTGCCGTACAGCAAGTGAATACAGCGAGCTCCCGATATCGTCTCCCCCTGTGGTGGCCATCATTCGCGCACACACGTTACGCAGAGGCATGTACATCGTATTGGTAAGCGGACTGTATGCACCAGCCTCCCAATCCTTACCTCCGAACCACGTCGGACAGGCCAGAACTTCCTGGCCTGTTCCAGTGAAGACCAATTCGGCATTTTCCGAGACCGCTCCGGTCGCACCATCGATCCCACTAATCACATTCTGAGTAACCGTGGGCGTCGCCCATAAGAACTCTCCTGTTTCCCGGTCGAGCGTGTAAACGATGCCAGTTTTCCCAGGAATCCCAGTCAACACTTTCCGGACCTCACCTCTCTCCAACCGTGGATTAATCCAACTCACTGAAGCCGGATTTGGTGCAACGGCGGTATCGACGAGCAACCGTTCGAATGGGTGGTCCAAATCCCAGTGATCGTTGAGGTGCTGGTAATACCAGACGATGTCGCCTGTGTCAGCATTAAGTGCAAGAGTCGAATTGTGATAAAGGTGCTTATTGCTAATGCCACCCAGTATGAATTTTGGCGCTGGTGACGTAACGGAAGTCCCAATATAAATCAGATTTAATTCCGGATCGTAACTCGGCACCATCCAAGCACCTACGTGCTTTCGCTCTTCAAACGGCACATTTCCCCAAGTTTCATCTCCGGGCTCTCCGGGAGCGGGAATTGTTCGACGACGCCATAACTCTTTTCCGGTGTTGGCGTCGTGTGCTGTGATGACACAGGCGTCTGGGCCCCCACGAGGCAGGCACCCTCTCCCAGAGATGACCTTACCATTAGCAATGATCGGACCAGATGTCTGGTGCGCCGGGTTTATTTTATAGTCAAGAATTTGCGTCTCCCACGTCAAACCTCCCGTCATTGCATCGAGAGCAAACACGTAGTCATCACCGCTTGTATCTATGATCTGTGAACCATAAATCGCCAAATTCCGATTGTGATCTAGCAGCCCGGCCATCATATAGTCTGCGAGGTCATCTGGACGGGATCTCCGGTATTCCCAAATCAAATCCCCCTCCACAGCGTCTATGGCTTGAATGAGGTCTCTCGGGTTCGGCATATACATTACGCCGCCATAGACCAACGGCGTTCCCTGCTGCGTTCCAGTCCCCAATGCTCGTGACCAAACCAAACGTAGTTCGGACACATTCTCACGATTAATTTGGTCGAGCGGACTGAACCCCCAACTGTCAAGGGTTCGACGCCACATTAGCCAATCCTCAGGTGCTGGATTCTGCAACATCGCATCGGTAACTGGAACAAACTCTCTGGCTGACTGTGCATTGACACGCTCCTGCAATGGTGAAAAGAATGCAAGTAAACTAGCCAGCAGAGTTCCTGTCATCAGACATTGTCTGTACATCTCTTCACTTCTAACCATTTTATTGACGCGCTTTTCAAGCACCGACCCAACCGCACGACGGCTGTTCCATATCACTGTGCCATCGTTACCTCGAATATTACCTCTGAGGAAACCGTGTCCACTTTTGAGTCGCCCGCGTACTCTTGAGTGCCGTCTCTACAAACAGCATCCCCCGCAATCCGTCATCGACCGACGGAAAATCGAGTTCGAGTGAATCGGGTTGACGCCCCTGGATGCGCGCACGAATAGTGTCACACGCATTCACGTAAATATTCGCAAAGGCCTCTAAGAAACCTTCCGGATGCCCCGCTGGCAATCGAGTCGCACGGCTCGCTGCCGGGCTTATCGAGGCGACACCGTCACCGCCTCGAGTCCATATTTCCACTGGACCACTAAGCGACAGCACGCGGAGTGAATTAGGCTGTTCTTGACGCCATTCGAGGCCTTGACGTTCCCCATAAATCGAGAATGACAGCCCGTTTTCTTCACCCACTGACACTTGACTCACCGAAAACACACCACGCGCACCGTCCTGAAAACGGACCAGAATTACTCCGTCATCGTCAAGCCGACGCCTTGCGACGAACACAGTCAAATCCGCGCAGAGATGAGTTATCCGCTGCCCGATCAAGTACTCAACAAGATTCTCCGCATGCGTGCCGATATCACCAACGCAGCCACCATTACCACTGAAATGGGGAGTAGTCCGCCATTTCGCCTGTCTGTTTCCATTACGCTCGAGCGGCGTGGCTAACCAACCTTGAGAGTATCGTGCCTCCACTTTTCGAATTCGACCGAGCCTACCGGAACGAATCATGTCCCGTGCAAGCTTCACCATTGGGTAGCCGGTGTAATTGTGTGTTAATGCAAACACACACTTCGACTTCTTCACCTTCTGCTTCAGTTTTCTCGCCTCGATAACGTTAAGAGTCATCGGCTTGTCACAGATCACATGCACACCCGCCGAGAGAAACGCATCCGCAATTGGAAAATGCAAGTGGTTCGGCGTCACGATCGAGACAAAATCGATACGCTCTCCTTCTGGACGCATCAATTCACTTTCGAGCATCGTTTCGTACGAACCATAAACCCGTGATGGGTCCAAGCCTAGTTCACGCCCCTTTCGTCGGGACCTACGTCCCATCGACGAGAATGCTCCAGCTACCAATTCAACGCCACCATCCAAACAGGCGGCGCGCCGATGGACGTCACCAATAAAAGCGCCGGGGCCACCACCGACCATTCCCATCTTCAAAAGACGATTCAGATTCCCCATGGCAACAACAAATCCCTTGTCCGACTCTTAATTCTCACATTCAGCCATCGATCCATTAGATCACTTCTCAAAAGCAAAATCGAACGCAATATCCGAGGGCTCAAAATCGATACGTCTGACATATTCGCAAGATTCTTGTGCACCGTGTTCACGGTCCATTCCTGAGTCTTCCCACTCAACAGACAACGGTCCCTTGTACTTCACTCGGTTCAACGCTCTAATAATGGCCTCGAAATCAACAGATCCTCGACCTACAGAACGAAAATCCCAACCCCGACCAGGAACACCGAAATCAAGATGTGACGACAAAAGGCCGCTCCGGCCATCAAGTGTCAGCGCTACGTCCTTCATATGAACGTGGTAAATTCGTTGGCCAAACTCATCGATGAAGCGCACTGGGTCGAGTCCCTGCCACTTTAGATGACTCGGATCAAAATTAAACCCAAACACGTCCCGTCGACCAATAGCCTCAAGAGTTCGCTCAGCCGTGACGATGTCGAATGCGATCTCCGTTGGATGCACCTCTAACGCGAAACGCACGCCACATTCCTCAAAAACGTCAAGAATCGGGTTCCAAAGACTCGCAAATCTCTGAAATCCTTCTTCAATCATCGCTGCTGGTACCGGTGGGAACGAATAGAGAAGATGCCAGATCGGGGAACCCGTAAAGCCACTGACTACAGGAACACCGAGATTTTTTGCGGCACGAGCCGAATTTTTCATAGTTTTGATAGCCCATTCTCGCTTGCCTTCCGAATCACCTTTTACCGAACTTGGTGCGAACGCATCCGAACGTTCGTCATTAGGATCGCAAACGAGCTGCCCTGCCAGATGATGCGAAATAGCCCAACACCCGAGACCATGCTGAGAAAGAAGCTCGAGTTTCTTGTCGCAATAACGACGGTCGGATGCCGCCCTGTCAACGTCAAGGTGATCCCCCCAGCAGGCCAGTTCCAACCCATCGTAGCCAAATGCCTGAGCCTTTCCCACCAAACCGGCCAAGGGCAGGTCAGCCCACTGGCCAGTAAAAAGCGTCACACGCCTCGACATTACACCTCCCTATTGGCGTTGATCAGGTATGAGATTCTCCAGGTCCGTCACACCAAACCTTCGCTCACTTGCGAATCGTCCAACATCCCCTTTGTTTGTCCGCAGAGAATAGAAGGCACATTGGTTATCCTCCACCCATATCACTCCCAGAACCAAGACGATTCAATAAGTGCCAGTGCCGCGCGAGACGGCTCCGTGAATATCATGATTCTATGCTGTCGGACGCAAATCGAAAGGCAGACTAGCTAATCCAAGCTCTTTATCGAGAACTCTCATAAGTCCCTCTCGATCGTTTGCACTGCGAGCCACGAATTGCGCAGAACCATCCCCCTGTGAACCGACTCCCTTGCCACCCCAGACGTATTTTTGGATCATCGGGTGGCTCAGTACCTTGTGCAAAACTGGTGCAGCAAGCTGTTCTGGACAAACCGGGGTGCAATATAAATCAAATAATTGCTGCGCTTCCATCATCAGACTACCAAGCCGCTCCCCATCACCTTCCTCAAGAGCGGCACGCGCACGCTCAATGAGGTTAATGTTCAGTGGCCCAAGGAAGTCTTGAACACCTCGCTCAACTAGAGTACGCGCAAACGGATAACAAGAATTGAGGCGGCGTAGGATCTCTGTCGTATTCTTTTCCGCGCCAAGATCCACCAAAACCATGGGTATCGATGCCCCGATACGAATCGACTCAAAAGCGATCGTCTCTCGATCGTGAGTCATCAATGTAGGTCCTGATCCAATTGCGCATCCTTGGTCCATCCGTCCGCATCGTGACGGCGTCATAATCTCGCCTAGATATGCGTACTCCATTTCATCCCGAGTAGTAAGTTGAAGGTCATACAGATGGCTAAAAATACGAGCTGTCAGTACACACACGGCGGCTGACGACGATAATCCCTTCTTTATTGGCAAGTCTGTTTTGTAATTGTCAATAACAAGTCCACTCACTCGATGGCTCAACAAAATATGGCACGCGACGCCTGCTGAATAGCTGAAAAATCCACCAGCCGCCGCCGCCGCTCGAAGAGGTTTCTCGACCATTGGAAATTCACTTGGTCCAACTATCTCACCATTCTCAAGTGTGGACCGCAGGATGAGGTGACTGGAATGTCGCTCGGCTCTGGCATAGAGACCCTGATTAGTACCAGCTATTAGGGTCTTACCCACAGTGACATCGGGATTCAAACTCCGGTAACCTGCTGCCCAGTCGGAATGCTCCCCGAACAAACAAAGCCGACCAGCAACAAAGAACTCTCGCGACACAAACTCATTATCTCCGGAAAGCACGGTATAGTGCCTCGAGCGGACGCATGGACCCAACGTAGGCGGAGGAGTAGACATGACTCATCTAACACGACGCGAAGCCTTAGGAGCACTGACAACAGCAGCCGTCGCAGCGGCCGCCGGAGGTTCGACACTAAGTGCAACTGACGCCAATGACCTCTTCAACTTGCGACAGTCGGTCTGCCGATCGTGTTTCCAAGACGTTCCGATCCGAACGTTTCTAGGACAGCTGAAGGCTCTGGGAGTAACCGCGGTGGATCTTCTTCCAGTCAAAGACTGGTCAGCCGCTGAACAATACGGATTGGTGTGCTCAACAGGTTATGGCGGTGGTGGAACGATTTCCGATGGACTCGGCGATCCTGCTAATCATGACGAAATCTTACGAAATCTCGAACGAAGCCTCCCCGAAGCGGCGACAGCGGGGGTTCCAAACATCATCACATTCTTCGGAAACCGACGCGGGATGACCGATGCTGAGGGAATCAACAATTGCGTATCCGTATTGAAGCGCATAGCCCCTATGGCTGAACAGCAAGGCGTGACAGTAATTGCTGAGTTACTCAACAGCAAAATCGACCATCCAGACTATATGGGCGACAACACTGCTTTTGGAGTCGAAGTTATCAAACAAGTAAATTCTCCTCGAATCAAACTTCTATACGACGTTTACCATATGCAGGTCATGGAAGGAAACATCATCCGAACGATCCAAAAAAACCATCGCTACATCGCGCATTACCACACCGCCGGGGTGCCTGGTCGCGGAGAACTCAGCAAGCAACAAGAATTGAACTGGCCAGCGATTGCTCAAACCATCGCCGCCACCAGATTTTCTGGTTTCGTAGCTCATGAGTTCATCGCGGCGAAAAACTCATTCGCATCGATGCATAAAGCCGTAAGTATTTTCGATATTCAACGACACCCTATTCCCACTGAATTCCGTGCTTAGTTCCCGATGACACCAGATATCAATCGTCAATGGCGACTCGCAATGCGACCACATGGCATGGTCGATCATTCGAGTTTCAGTTATCACGAAACGTCACTACCGAAACCAAGTGATGACGAATTTCTGATCCATTCACTGTATGTGTCAGTCGATCCAGCGATGCGTGGTTGGTTGACGGAAGACCCCGGCTATATTCCGGCTATCCCGATCGGTTCGGTTATGCGAGGTTCGGCGATCGGACAAGTTGTTGAGTCTCGCCATGATGATTTTAAAGTAGGAGATTTTGTGACAGGCGGATTAGGTTGGCAGGAGTTTTGCCTGAGCAATGGAGGTCAGATGACTCCGGTGCAAAAATTTAAACCTGTTCACCCACTGCCGGTCTACCTCAGCGCACTCGGTGGCACAGGATTAACTGCCTACTTTGGCATGCTCGACGTTGCTAAACCAAAAGAAGGTGAGACCGTTTTAGTGTCAGGTGCTGCCGGAGCGACCGGATCGGTTGCTGCTCAGATCGCCAAAATCAAACAATGTCGTGTGATCGGGATTGCTGGTGGTCCTGACAAATGCCAATGGCTCACTGATGAGCTCGGTTTGCATGGAGCCATTGATTACAAGACTAACAATTTGGACGACCGCCTCGACGACCTCTGTCCAAATGGTATAGACATCTACTTTGACAACATAGGAGGACGGACTCTAGAGACTGTTATTGAGCACATGGCCACTTGGGGACGGATTGCATCCTGTGGAATGATTTCTACCTATAACGAAGAGCATTTGCTGCCAGGACCAAAGAACCTCTTTCAATTGATCAAAAAGCGTATTCGGATGGAAGGATTTTTGGTTCCTGACTATAGCTCCCGCTTCAAGACTGCCAAACGGGAATTGTCCGGATGGTTGGCAACAGGGGCGCTCGTTTCCCGGGAAGACATACGCGAAGGATTCAAGAATATTCCAAACACTTTCATCGAACTTTTCAATGGCACGAACCTAGGCAAGCTCATGGTCAAAATCTCAAACCCAACAGTCCACGAAAATTAGTCGTTGCAGACTAGATTGAAACAGTGAACTAGGTTTTTTCAGTCTTTTGTCGAAGTTTAGATAGATATGGAATTTATGGAACCATAAGATCTAACCCTATTCAACGGTTACGGATATAGCTCGATTTGTACGACAACACACCTTGGTTATCGCTCTCGAGATAGGTGTTTTACGCCGAGGCCACTCGCTAAACAGACACACTAATTCGTTAGCATAAGACTGAAGTACCGGAGACCCATCATGGAACTTACTCGACGTGAATGGCACGCACTCACCTTGCAAGGAATAACGGCCGGGATCGTCACCGCAACCAGCCAGCGAAAGGTCAAAGGACAGTCGAGATTTAACAACGTTTTGATCGGAATGCAGAGCTATAGCTGTCGCGACATGACACTCGATGAATGTATCGCCACAATGCAGAGACTTGAGATTAGTAGTTGTGAATTATGGGAAGGTCACGTTGAACCGCGCGAGCTTCGAGCACCACAAAACCGTGAACTGTTAAGGCGTTGGCGAACAACCGTCCCACTTGATTACTTTCAGAGAATCAAAGATAAGTTCAATTCGGCCGGCATCGACTTAAACTCCTACAATCTGAGTTTCAAGGACCATTTCTCTGACGCAGAAATCGACCGAGGCTTCGAGATGGCCAGAACACTTGGAGCTCCGGCCATCACCGCCTCCGCTAATATGAATAGCGTGCCTCGAATTGCTGCTCTCGCAGACAGACACGGTGTGCCTGTAGCCATGCATAACCACTCACGAGCGGACCCTAACGAATTTTCGAGTCCCATGGATTTCGACAAAGCAATTCGCCTGGGAGGTTCGGCTCCGATTGCGATCAACCTCGACATTGGACATATGGTAGCAGCCAACCATGATCCCATCGCATACCTGAAAGCTAACCATCAGCGAATCGTTACAATCCATCTCAAAGACAGGCGACGGAATCAAGGACCGAACACGCCATGGGGAGAGGGAGACACGCCGATTCGTGAAACACTGCTACTGCTCCAGCGCGAAGGTTGGAATATTCCAGCAAACATTGAATACGAGTATGCGGGCAGTGACACGGTCCTAGAACTCCAGCGGTGTCTGGACTACTGCAAAGCTGTTCTCAGGGCTTAATCGACAGACAGGAATGACTGTATGACACAACGTTATCGAGCTATTATTTTCGCGTTGGCAGCCACAATGTGGATGGGACTTCTGGAAGAGCGGCCGACCGGTCAGACACTGCCCCGCGTCCTCTACCTCACTCACTCGGCGGGCTTCGCCCATTCCGTATTACCATTCTCGGAAGAAGTTCTCTTGGCGCTCGGGCGTTCAGACAATGCATTCCATATTGACATTACAAGAGATGCCGCAATACTTACGGCTGACGTACTGTCCCGCTACGACGTAGTAGTATTTTTCACAACCGGCGAGTTACCATTAAATCCTCAGCAGCAAGAAGATTTCCTTGCATTCATTCGTTCAGGTGGCGGCTTTGTTGGAATCCACAGCGCGACAGACACGTTCTACGACTGGTCAGCGTATGGTGAATTGCTCGGAGGGTACTTTGACAACCATCCGTGGCGGCAAAACGTCACCGTCAAAGTAGAAAATCCAGCCCACCCCATCACGAAACATCTCAGCGAAAGCTTTCGAATCAGCGATGAGATTTACCAGTTCAAGAACTGGACACGTGAGAACGTCAACGTTTTGTTGAGCCTCGACATTTCATCGGTTGACGTAGACAGTCCACAGGTTCACCGGACAGACAACGATTTCGCGTTGGCGTGGACCAAATCCTATGGTGCCGGACGGATGTTCTACACCGCTCTCGGACATGAGGAAGTCGTTTGGCGTGACGACCGCTTTCAAAAACTGGTGGTAAACGGAATACTGTGGGCCGCTGGGAAACCTCAAACTCTCGCGACCGGTGACAAATGGCAGTTACTATTCGACGGAGAAACGACGCAAGGTTGGCGTGGTTACAAACGCGACACAATACCTAATGGTTGGCAAGCGATCAACGGCACGTTGACTCGAGTATCTCAGGCCGGCGACATCTTAACGACAGGAAAATACGAAAACTTCGAGCTCAGCTTCGAGTGGCGATTGGAGAGCAAGGGAAATAGCGGTGTGTTTTTCAGAGTCTCTGAAGAAGGCGCTGTCGTCTGGCACAGCGGACCAGAATTCCAACTCCTCCACAACGCCGGCCATCGTGACGGTAACGATCCGATCACGTCGGCTGGAAGTAATTACGCCATACACCCTCCGGTCGCTGATGTAACGCGACCGATCGGAACATGGAACACATCTCGACTGATCGTCAATCAAGGCCAAGTAGAACACTGGATGAACGGATTCCACCTTCTCTCTTACGAAATAAATAGTCCTGATTGGCAGGAACGCGTCAACGCAAGCAAATTTGTTGATCTTCCCCTATATGGTCAGACTCCATCAGGCCATATAGGGATCCAAGACCACGGAGATCCGGTCAGTTTTCGCAATGTCATGATTAGGGTCATCGACTGACGGACATTCACTTCGTCCAAACGACATGTCATTACCGCTCAGAATTAGACTTTCGGCGCTGATGTTTCTCCAGTACTTTGTCTGGGGCGCCTGGTCCGTCCCACTCGGCACATACCTAGGAGAACGACTGGCGTTTGACGGCGCGCAAATCGGACTGGCCTTTGGCACTACCGCCGTAGCTGCAATGGTGTCGCCGTTCTTCGTTGGGATGGTCGCAGATAGATTTTTTTCAACAGAGCGAATCCTCGCCGTGCTTCATGTAGCGGGCGGGTGTCTGCTCGCCATTGTTTCGATTCAAACCTCATTTGAATCGTTATATGTTGCTCTATTAATTTATGCACTCTGTTTCATGCCAACGCTCGCGCTCTCTAATTCGCTCTCCTTCAGACAAATGTCAGATCCAGCTCAAGAATTCCCCCGCGTACGTGTAGTGGGAACCATTGGATGGATCATCGCCGGGCTGACCATCGGTTTCCTGCAGCTTGAAGACACGGAACGTCCCATGCAGATCGCCGCCGCTGCTTCAATCGCGCTTGGCGCCCTCTGTCTAACGCTACCTCACACTCCACCGACTACGACCGACACGTCTGTAAGCGCCAAAGGAATTATCGGCCTTGAGGCGCTTCGTTTAATGCGAGACCGTTCTTTTGCAGTGTTCGTTGTAGGTTCATTTCTAATTTGCATACCTCTTCAGTTCTACTACACATTTGCCAACCCCTTTCTCAATGAAATTGGTCTCGAGAACGCCGCTGGAAAAATGACACTAGGTCAGATGTCGGAGATCGGTTTCATGGTCTTGTTGCCATGGTTTCTCACACGCCTAGGCGTAAAACGATTACTCATAGTCGGAATGCTCGCATGGATGAGCCGTTATTTTCTTTTTGCGTATGGCGACTCAGGCCCAGCAGTATGGATGCTTTATCTCGGAATCCTACTGCACGGAATCTGCTACGATTTTTTCTTTGTAACCGGACAGATCTACATCGACGCCAAAGCCCCCAGAGAGCTCCGTGCTGCTGCGCAGGGTTTTATTGCGTTTGTGACTCTCGGTGTCGGTGGATTTATTGGGACATGGTTTTCCGGACGCGTCGTTAACAATTACGTCGTCCAAAATGACCCAATCACCCATCAGTGGGACCAGGTCTGGCTGGTACCGGCAATCTCAGCAGGGCTTGTTTTGCTACTCTTTGCCGCCTTCTTTTCTCACCACACAACACCTGAGTCGAACAACACGTAAACAGCTCAGTTAATTTTCCGAGAATGACTGCCAAATGTTGGTCAAACCAGTTTGACCGCGACCCGACTTTGTCCAATCACAGACACCGTCACTGAAAATGTCACGCAACTCCGCCTCTTCCTCACCGGTGAAAGACACGGTGTAGTCAGCAATATCTATCTGTTTCAGTTGACACTTAAGGATGTCACCAGCGACAGGCGCACCGGCGACTTCCCTGGGTCCAGGGGCCGACGGATACAGTTCTTCACAGCGACCACTACCACGAACCTGCTCCTCAACAATTCGCTCAGGGTTATCCGAACGCGACCAGCAAGCGTCAACGAGTTCAACGGGTTTAGACCGGACAACCTTTTCAGATTTCGGTGCATTCGACATATCAGCCGACAGGTTAGAAAGCCATTGATCCATATGGGCTAGTGCTCCTCGAAGCACAGGGCTTGAGCTGCTATAAAGACCATAACGATCGTCTTCTATCAGCATTACGTGGTTATTGGCATGCCCATTTGCCTTCATTAACCGCTCCCGCATCGAAAATGAGTGATACCGAACATGGACGTCACCGTTTTCTCGGTCGTCACTGTAGGCACGGTAGTCGATAATAGGCGTTTCGGCTAACCCTCCTCCTCCGCTAGTCAACCGCCCGGTCTGATAGGCACGCCTGATTGCGACAGCGTCGGCGGCTGTGCGACTCGAATGGAACTTTCCATCTCCGTCATAACCTCCGACGTATCGATTGAGATCAAGAAATTGCTCAGGGGAAATAACACTTCCGTTAAGTGCTGCAAGTCCATACTGAACACCAACGTTGTCGAGAATCCTCCTAGCAAAACCTGTTTCCGGGTCTCGCCCATAAATATTTACGTAATGACTAAATACGTCACATCTAGCACCCTGGACATTGTCAACAGGGTCATATCGCATCGTCATCGGCAATACGCCAGGACAAAACTCCGTCACATTGATACGACCAGCATTAACAGAGACATTAGGCATCGTCGCCAAGTTAAGGAAGCCAACTACAGCCGATTTTTGAGTATCGGCAAACGACACGGTGGCACCTTCATCAAAATAACGATTAAGCAACCGAGCGTCCGTGACCATTGGAATAGTGCCCGATCCAACATCTGGAAAACTACACCCGGGAACAATTCCATCTAACAAGCCAGGATAGTTATCGGCAATCTGGTGATTCTGGTAGGAGCCGCCCGAACATCCCCAGCCAATCGTGTAACGCGGCTGTCCGTATGCTTCGATAAAACGCTCCTTCACCATCATCATAGTCTCCGCTGCCAACACGTCATTACAGTTGTTGCCATAGACGTTAAGCGTAGAAGACGCAACTGCGAAACCTTGACGAAGCATGACTTCATCAGTGACACCCCCGGTTCTCGAACCTTGACGGTACCACCCATTGACACACCCACCACCGAAGGAATAGATGAGTCGTCCATTCCATCCACGTGAAGGCCTCCATACATCTGGAGCTAGAAAGCCAGGACTAGACTCATGAAGCATTGCAATCTGATAAATAGCACGGTTAATTGTGCCGGTCTCGATCCGAACCAAATACGGAACTTCGACTCCATTTAATGTTGTCGTTGTATCAATATCGTCCGGAATGTCGAACGGACCTGACAAGGGCTTGAGCATTGACTCACCAACAGCACGGTAGACGTAGTCGACGCGTCTATCTACCGAGCAGTGTTCGTCATTAGGCACACCCAGCATCTCTCCAGAAAGCAGCTGGAAAGCATTGGTCTCACAAATGAATGGCCGTTCGTGTGGCCCTGAAAAAACGGGCCCTCGAACCGGATAATTCACGAGTGTCAAAATTTGTGGGGACGCTGTGTGGGAAACACTTGACACGTTTACTTCATTTTCACCGAGAACGAGACCATCGATGAGACCCAAGAGCTGATTTCGAGTCTTGCCCGCACGAAACACTCTCGTCACATCAATTCCATTGACGGACACACGAACGTCAGCGATAGAAATCGGTGGAAAAACACTGATTTGCAACAATGCATCGCCACCCGTGACCATGTCCTGACGACTTGACACAGCCTTCACTGTCAACGCTTCTTCCTGCGCATAAGCCGTTACAAAACAACTGAACAATCCAGTCATAATTCCTGCCACAGCCAAATCAAGAACGACGCTACCGATGTGTCGATTCCTAATCACCTTACGCTCCCTTTCTCCACGATCCGCTATGAACGTTTTTGCTAGCCGCATCTGAACGCAACCGCTCTCTCGGCCCACCAGTGGATCTGACTCAAGAATCCACCGAGTGACGGACACTCGGCATAGCCAACAAATTCCACCCCAACGAGTCTCGCAATGTAGCGCTGTGAAATCATTCGCTATCGAAATACTCGCCTATTCAAAACATACGCAAACTTAAGGCAACGACCCAGACTTCAAGGCCAATGGTCTATTGCCAACGCTGCTTCTCGTCGTTAAATTACAGACCTTTTGGCACCACTCATGGCGTCACCTATCAGATCCGTTCGCCGAGATCTGTCTGGTCCAAACTTTTGAGTATTGCGCTACTGCTTGGCAATCGATGAACGGCCTTGCCGCAAAACATATTTCTGAATCTTCCCGGTTGCAGTTTTCGGCAACTGATCGACGAATGCAATCTTTCGGGGAACCTTAAAGTGCGCCATGTTATCCCTTGCGAAGGTGACAAGTTCATCGGCGGTTACCGAAGTTCCTTCGTTCAAGACAACGAATCCATGCGGGGTTTCACCCCATCGCTCATCAGGAACACCCACTACGGCAATCTCGAGGACAGCCGGATGCCGCATCATGATCCCTTCAACTTCGACCGACGAAATATTCTCACCGCCGCTGATGATAACGTCCTTAAATCGGTCACGAATCTCAATATAGCCATCCGCGTGCACAACAGCAGCATCGCCACTGTGAAACCAACCGTCTCGCATTGCGACAGCTGTGGCCTCGTCGTCGTCGTAGTAACCCGCCATAACCACATTACCTCTTACGACGATTTCGCCCAATGTTGATGCGTCACGAGGAACTTCTTGTCCATCTTCATCAACAACTCGCAATTCACCGGAAGTGATCAGCTCAACACCCTGTCTAGCCTTGATTACAGCTTGTTCAGCGGGAGTACATTCGGCATGGTGAGGACGCGGCTCACACACTGTAATAAACGGTGCCGTCTCAGTGAGTCCATAGACGTGGAGAAGATTCCAACCGAAATCTCCTTCAACGCGTTGGATGGTAGCCGCGGCCGGTGGCGCACCAGCTGTCATCACCTTCACACCTCTTTGCACCTCTCCGCGTGCTTTCGGAGGTGCGCTAGCTAGCATAATCAGCACTGTCGGCGCAGCACACATGTGAGTTATCGACTCTTCACGCATCAACCGAAACGCAAGGACTGGGTCAACGGTGCGTAGGCACACGTGGGTCCCACCGACCGCCGTCACGATCCACACAAACGTCCATCCGTTTGCGTGAAACATCGGAAGAGTCCAGAGATAACGATCAGCACAGGTCATCGGCCAATGCACAAGGGTGCCAACGACGTTCATATACGCGTTTCGATGGGTAATCATTACCCCCTTCGGCCGAGACGTGGTTCCGCTCGTGTAATTGATAGTCAATACGTCACGTTCATCGACCGGTTCTGCGTTAAATGTTGATTCCGCCGCCGAGATAAGTGCTTCGTAGTCGAGCCATTGGTCTCGTTCACCCTCCAAAGCCACGAAGTGTTCAACCCCATCGCATGCCTCTCGGATTTCATCGACAGCATCGAAATAATCCTCGTGCACACACACGACCTTCGCGCCACTGTGATTAATAATGTAGGCAAATTCGTCCGAGGTCAGTCTGTAGTTAATCGGAACCAGGACTGCCCCGATTTGCGGAACTGCGTAGAAGGACTCAAGCTGCGCATGCGTGTTTGGCACGAGATAAGCGACACGGTCGCCTTTCTTTACGCCAAGGCCTTGCAATGCTGATGACCACTTCGCACAACGTTGAAAAAACTGCTGATAGGTAAGGCGAAGGTCGCCATCAACAACCGCTTCGCGGTCTGGATACAAACTGAGTGCACGACGCTGGAACTCCAACGGTGTTAGGGGCGTTTCCACAATAGTCCCGGATGATACCATGCGTGAGGGAGAGAATAGATTATGCGCGGACGTGTAACAGCAATAGGCATTTCCTTCGGACTTTTCGTCTCATGTATCGCGACAGCTCAACCAGCCGTAGATCGCAACTCCTTCAGTGGCCATTGGAGAGGTTCAGCCATTATGGCCAACGGCGAAACAGCCCAAATCACCCTCACCGTGAGCGAAGATGAGGGCGTCTATCACGGTTCCATTTCTGGATTTATCAATAGAGAGCTGTCGCTAGAACAGATACGCGTGGATCAAAACCGGCTGCAAGGCCGAAGTTCGATCGATTCCGACGTGGGGAGAATCGAACTTCAATTGACTCTATCACTGAATAGTGAGGCGAATAAGCTGTCCGGTTCACAACACATCACAATCGGAGAATTACTGACGGCGTTTGATGTTGAACTCACCAAACGGCGCCGCCGAAATGTTCCCCAACCACAAATCGAACAAAGCCTTAGCTACTTTATTGGGCATTGGGAATTTAGCTATACCGGCGGTGAATACCCACCACTGAGTCACGGTACCCGGACGGGTCAAGTCACCTTCACGCAACGGCACGACACGCCCTTCCTTGACGGCACCGTCTCTGGTAACATTTTTGGAGACAGTTACGAAGAACGGGTCGTTATCGGTTACGACGAGCAGAGCGAGTTTCTTGCATTCAAGGAAACCTTATCCAGCGGGATCGAGCTGCTGAGTATCGCCGATTGGTCGAGTCCAATCGCAATTAATTTCACGACTATACCCATAGAAAGGGATGGCACGCTATTCCAGCTACGGCGCGTTATATCGATTACGTCAGTTAATGCATTTCTCGTCACCGAAGAATTCTCCGTTGACCACGGTCCATTCAAGCGCTTAGGCAATGCCGTTTACCAGAGAAGCTCGGCGCAATAAGGCTCCCTGCAAATCAATGACAACATCTGCATATCATTTGGAAGAATAAGCCCATGACTTTTATTTCTTCACTCGAGCCAAAGGCCCTCTGGTCACATTTCGACGCGATCCTCACAATTCCGCGTGCATCGAAAGACGAAAACAGGATACGAACCCATGTGGTCAATATTGCAGACAGAGCGGGCTGCAATTACACCATCGATAATGCGGGAAACCTCGTTGTTCAAAAGCCGGCCGTAGCTGGCTACGATGGCGCCGAAGTCACTATCTTGCAGTCACATCTCGATATGGTCCAAGAGAAAAATTCTGATGTCAAACATGACTTTCGGACCGACCCTATCGTGCCGAAGCGCCGTGGGAGCCATGTCACAGCATCTGGAACGACACTGGGTTCAGACAACGGCATCGGTATCGCAACAATGCTTGCCATTATGGAAACGAAACGCCTCGTCCACGGACCACTTGAATTCCTCTTCACGATCGACGAAGAAACCGGCCTCACTGGTGCCTCCCATCTTGATGCCAGCCTACTGACCGGTCGTCGCTTAATTAATCTCGATTCCGAGGAAGAAGGGATTCTGTACGTTGGTTGTGCCGGAGGTGGCGATACTTCTATGCGAGTCAAAATCGAACATGCACACCTCAGAGATGAGGCCACCGGTATCACCCTCGCTCTGACAGGGCTGAAAGGCGGACATTCTGGCTGCGATATCCATTTGCAGCGTGGAAACGCTCTCTGTCTCCTTGCTCGAGCACTCTGGACCGCCTACCTTCTCTCTCCGTTCCACTTAGCAAAGATTGAAGGTGGTAGCGCTCACAACGCGATTCCACGGGAGGCATTTGCCGATCTCGTAGTGGCTCGTGCCACAAGAGACGAAATCGTAATGGCCATCGAATCGGAAATGGCGAATGTTCGTGATGAGTACTGTTCTGTCGATCCCGACCTCAAATTCTCGATTAACCAGAATGAATCCGTCAAGGCGCCTTGGACTCTCCACTCGACCGAAAACGTCATTCAACTCCTAGCGAGCCTTCCTCATGGAGTCGAAGCCATGAACTACGACATTCCTTCCCTAGTCAACACCAGCTCCAATCTAGCAACGGTGTCACAAGACGACGACTCGTTGGTAATTACGACGAGCAGTCGTTCGTCAATTGACGCGGCACTTGAAGCAGTACGCCGACGGATAAAAGCAATCGGCCGTTTAGCTGGTGCAGATGTCGACGAAACTCCAGCGTATCCTGGCTGGAAACCAGACTTAACGTCACCGTTACTGAAAATCACGAAGAGCGCATACGAGCAAGAACTTGGTACAACACCATCAGTGCAAGCAATTCACGCCGGACTCGAATGCGGCATCATTGGCAAGAAAATTCCAGGAATGGACATGATATCTTTCGGACCTGTCATCGAATTTCCTCACTCACCGGATGAGCGGGTACAAATCGATTCCGTGGGACGCTTCTATCGGCTACTAGAAACAACTCTCACTCAGCTGGCATCGTGACCAGATACTTTCGTCCATCAGCGTACAGTTGATCACCGCCTCCTTAAACCCAACTCCTATCGTTTCCCTCCAATACTAGGCAGAAGGCCATGTTCATACATCGAGCCACCTCTTATTCGCGGCAACAATTGCGATCGAATAACCCTGCTACAGGTGCCTGAAAGGCTTTTACCTTCATTCACCAACTCTTAAATTCTTCAGCAAAAAAGCATGTGCGGCATCTAGAGGTAGATCAGGAAAGAATGTTACGGCCGTGAAATGTTGAACGACAAACTGTTGCATCAGCTGCCCGTGACCCAGGGAGCCGATGTGAATTGAGACCAGTCTGGTTCTGTCACAACAACAATGGGCGCATCAGGGTCAAACGGAAAGACAAACATCGCCCAAAGACACTTCAACATCGACCTTACATTGTTACTTGTCAGCGGCCGCATTGGCGGCGTCACTTTGAACCATCTTGAAGCGATTTGCCATGGATATCCATCAGTGAGTGATAACCGTCCACACGATCGCGAGCCTCGTGAGCATCCCGATAAAAACCGGTGGTGCTAAGTGAAATCGTCACTTCTTCCTGGCCAAGATTCTCCCAATACCACCCATGAACGCCGGTAAACGGCGCAGAATAACTCCCATGAGCGGAATCACTCTCCTGTGCATCGAAGCTTTCGGCGTACCCTGGCGGCGCCCCATCCGGCGCGCTGTGAAAATTGTAGGCGACCACACCTGAAGCGGTCCACGAATAAAGCATAGTCGCGCCTTCTTCAAGACGATAGGTGTATTCCGCCCATTCCGATGGTCGCAGTTTCAATTCTGAAAAATCTCGTTTGTACTCACTTGCCTCGGCTGATATCGCCGCCACCTGAGACAAAGCAAGCAAGCCTAAAGCATCTCCGGTGCCTAGCGGATCAACACCATACTCCGCTGGAAGTACAGCGCCAACAAAGACCAAAATGGCAATCCCTAAAGATGCCACTGAAGCTACGGCAATCTTTTTCACTGAGGTTTGACGGAACTCTTGAGTTGACAATTGCTCACTCATGACCGATTCAAGAATAGAAGACGTACCCGAATACTTGCTGGACAGTCAAAATAAACCCGCCACCCATGAGAACAGCGTTTGCCAAGAACGAATGTCTCAAAAAACTTGGCCAAGTGCGCCAATACGTTACGACGATCAAAACCGCTGTGAGTGCCAGAATCTGCCCCATCTCGACACCAACGTTAAAACTCACGATATTGGCGACCAAGCCATTTTCGGTAACCGTGAACTCCTGCAGTTTTGTCGCTAAACCCATCCCGTGGAAAAGCCCGAACACGAAAACCGCACCTTTGGTATTCGGCCGACGACCGAAGATACGTTCGAATCCCGCCATATTTTCGAACGCCTTATAACAGACAGATAGACCAATGATTGCGTCTATTAAAAAAGCGTTAACCTCGATTCCGCCTAGCACACCGAGAAGCAAAGTAGCACTGTGTCCCAGTGTGAACAGACTGACGTAAAGGAGCACGTCACGAAGCCGGTACAAGAAAAATATTACGCCAACGAGAAACAAAAGATGGTCGTACCCCGTAACCATATGCTTCGCCCCGAGGTACATAAAGGGAGCAGGAGCCGGACCGCTTACACCTTGAACAAAAGCCGCGTTCTGCGTGTCCATTGGATGCGCAGCGAGCGTCACGGAGGCCGCAACCGCAGTCATCAGGGTAACGACAAGGATAGAGCAAAATTGACGTCTCATCTCACAGACCAAACGCATAGGTTCGAAAGCAGCTGGCTTGTTTTGAAGCGAATCAAGCGAGAGCGCCAAACCTCATTCTTCAGTAGGTAGATTCTCAGGCATCGCAACTGAGTACTCGTAAAATCCGTTAAACATTTCATCCCAGCTTTGCTCTGCCCAATAGACTTCCCTGTCCGGCGCCGGATTATAGCGATTCTTGATCGAGTTATCGAAATGGCCAATCGTCATGAGTTTACTTCCAGCTTCGACTTGGATTGGCTCGACGAGTTCATAGAAGAGTTGCCAGTTAAAGTCAAAATTTGGAACGCTCAATAACGTTTCTTCTGAACCATCCGGACGCACAAGAACATATTTCATATCCTTCCCACGCAGGTGCATGTGGGGAGCCAAAGCGTAGAGCGTGACAGCTTCGGTAAACGGTGTTGTAGCCACAAGTTTCCAATCACCTGCATTCGGAGGGATATTCGGCACTCGAGGTCGCCGGTCACCATCTTCTGCGACAACCTCAGTATTTTCCGCAATAAATGCTCCACTCCCGCTGACCATCTTCTGAATCATTTCTGTCTCGACGGGTCGATCGTGAAACCAAAGGCCTATCTCAGTACGGTCGACTTGCGGAGTGCCAATTGGTGTGTAATGCTGATCGAAACGATAATACCAGCCAGGACTAATTCGCTTTCCAGTCCCTTCGCGATAACGCTGAAATCCCTTGCCCGGCGCATAACCGATCAACTTGTAGCTTTCACGTGAAAACACAAATTGCTGTCCGCTCTCATCACGTTCGCAATCAGGTAGCGATGAAAGTTGCCCCCGTGCATCAAGTTCCGTACACGGAGGGAGTTTGGCCATGTCAATTACGGCATGGTGCACTGCAGCACGATTGCCAGGTCGGACTTCAATACCTTTAATGAACCTATCTGACGCCAGCTCATTCTTAACGTAGTACTGCTGGTATCCCTCTTCACCGTCTGCGGGCACTTCGACGGTGACTGGCATCGGAACGACCAGGTCAGGTTCTCCGAGATCGCCAAGAGCCCAGGCATTAGAAAATGTCGGCAACTCGGGCAGGTCAGAAACTTCGCCCATCGGGGCCCCAGCATCGACCCACGAAGAAATCGCATCAATTTGCACCTGACTAAGCTGACGATCGTTTAACCACGTCCCATACCGAGGATCCGCAAACCATGGCGGCATTTCACGAGACTGAACTTTCTCTTTAATCGCGCGTGCCCACGGCCGCGTTTCCTTGTAGTTACGAAACGACATCGGCGCTATCTGTCCAGGTTGGTGACACACTAGGCAGTTCGCGAAAATGATGGGAGCTACATCCTTTGCATAAGTCACTGCCGTTTCTGTAGTAACCGAAGCCCCCTGCCCTGGTGTCGCCGCACCGGCGGCGCCTGGCAACAAGACAAGCGAAGCCGCTACTCCAACAAGCCTCAATGTCACATTAGTAGTCATTTCTGGTTAACTCCGAAACTAAAAGAGCCAGCTGCTCGGCCATCAATCATTGATCTCAAAACCACTATTGTTGGTCCTGCGTTGTACGGTCATCCAAATTCTCTGCGTCGACAGTTCCATAAAAGCCGATCATCATCTCTTCCCAGGTCTGGTCACCCCAACGCACCAGCGCCGAAGGATCGGGGTTCGCCCGATTGTTGGCCGAGTTATCGAACGAGGCAACGCCAATCAGTCTGGTTCCGGCCGGCAACAATTTCGGTTCGGCCAACTCATAAGTCAGTTGCCAATCAAAATTGTACTTCGGAACGCGGAGAAGAATTTCTTCAGTTCCGTCTGGAAAGACCGCCGTATATGTGAAAGTTTTTCCACGGGAATGCATATGTGGTGTCATATTTACGAGATAAGTATCAGACTTGAATGTTCGCTCCGCTCGAACTTCGTGGTCATCTGCTCCGGGAGGAATCGCAAACCACATGTTAATAACTGCGCTACCGCCAACTTTCTTCGTGGGAGCTTCTTCCTGAAAAATGAGTCCAACACTTGTCCGGTCCGACGTGGCCTCGCCGATCGTCGTGTAGTGCATCTGGAACACAATCTCTGCGCCGGCTTGAATTTTTTTCGCCACACCCTCTGGATATGTCACACCAAACTTATTTGGCACCGTCGCCGCCAAGGAGTTAGCGCCAAGCACTCCAGCTCTACCCCGTTGCAGTCCGCGGCGTCTGCCCACAGACTTTGCCCCTCCTGAAAGAGAACTGTCAGGTTCCGGCGAATGCAAAGTAGCAATCACATGATGTACGACTCGCCGGTCACCTGGTCGAATCTCAACCGCCTTGATCCATTTATCCTCGGATAAATTCGTTGGAATCGAGAAATAGCGATATGGAACAGTTCCATCAACTGGCACCTCGAACGGCTCAAGCATGCTGTACACAGCGTCCGGTTCACCAATGGTCCAGTTGTCAGAAAATTTCGGCGGATCGGGCAGATCGGCGTTCTCGCCTTCAAACGCACCTGCATCGACCCACGCGGCGATCGTGTCTACTTCTTCGACACTCAGACTTGCATCATTCGCGTAACTCTGATGACCTGATTCGGCGTACCACGGGGGCATCTCCCGAGAGACGACACGCTGTTTTACGGCACGCGCCCAAGGCCGCACTTCCTCATAGGTCATCAAAGGCATAGGAGCCAATTCGCCGTTACGATGGCAAGCAACACAATGATCGAACAGTATCGGCGCGACATCCTTCGTGAACGTCGGAACTGCTTCCTTCTCCCCGGCCCCGGCCGCAACAGTATTTCCCATCAAAATGAACGCAGCAGCCAGACCGTGCAAACGCACTTGCATCGTCAACATCCGCCTCTCATTAAAGACAGCATGCGCCTAGTGAGACCCACAGCATTCCATCACGTTCCGGTCAGTCACAATAAACATACAAATAACAGATGCCAATCTATTGATTGTTAGTTCTACGTCCACCCTTCGGACCAATACTGTTGCGGAGCGTTCCGACATGCTCCAACTCGACCTCCACGACATCACCCGGCTGCATTGCGGAGGTGCTCCCAGGCGTTCCTGTGAACACCATATCGCCGGGATACAAGGTGACATATCGGCTAATATAGCTAACGAGAAAAGACGAATCAAAAAGAAGGTCTTTCGTCCGCTGCGACTGCTTCACTTCACCATTCACGCGTGTCTGCAATAAAAGGTCATCATAATTCACACCAGTCACCATTACCGGACCGACCGGACCGAACGTGTCAGCACCTTTGGCACGGAACCACTGCAGGTCACTGCTCTGCCATACACGCTCGCTGATATCGTTCCCTGGTGCAACGGCAAAAATATAGTTTGGCGCATCAGCCACTGACACATTTTGTGCAGTTTTTCCAATGATGAGAACCATCTCACCTTCAAAATGAAGATTCGTCGCATCTTCGTAATACGTGATTTCAGTTTCGTGACCGATCAAAGAAGTCGCGTGTTTGTCGAACAACCCAGGTTTGTCGGCCGGAGATGAATCTCCGATGTGACTTTTGTAATTCAAGCCTGCAGCAATCACCTTCTGCGGTTCACTCGGCGCAAGTAAACGAACCTGATCGATCGAAACCATGGTTCCGGTGCGTTGAGGTGACTCAAATACGTTTCCACTTAGTTGGTGAATAGAATCGCCCTCAAGCACGCCATAGGAGGTGACACCATTGTGTTCATACCGTACGTATTTGACGATTTCTTGTGCGACAGTTGACACCCCAACAAGGGCTACAAGTAACACAGACAAAAACAAACTCGCATACCTCATGGAGAAACCTCTTTCTGTATTCGTATTCGATTCGGTTTAATGTCTCTACGAAACCCGCCGTAAGCGTTGGTAACGTTTCGTAGAATAGCACGCCCACGTGCTATTCTGCGTCCCTAATTGACCGGAAACCGGAGCTATTCAAAAGAGCTATGGCGCACACAAAGACAAAGAACGACACGCTCATCACTCGAGACCGCGCTCATCTTATTCATCCTCTCCACGACGATGCATTTCACCAACATGGCAGAGTGTGGATCGAAGGGGACGGAGCATTGTTGACAGACGCCAATGGGAGGCAATATATCGACGGACTCGCCGGACTCTGGAACGTGACGGCGGGACACGGTCGACACGAATTAGCTGAGGCGATGCACGTCCAAGCAAATTCCCTAGCCTACTGCTCCGGTTACTCTGGCAGCTCCAATGTTCCAGCAATCACACTCGCCGAGCGGCTGTCTGAAATCTGTTATCCCGCAATCAATCATTTCTTCTTCACGAGCGGTGGCGGTGAAGCCACGGACAGCAGTATCAAGATGGCACGGTCGCATTGGAAGCTACAAGGACAACCAACCAAGACGACAGTCATTTCGCGACTGGATGGCTACCACGGCGTAACTTTTGCCGCAATGAGTGCCACCGGTTTGAGTCAGTACTGGCCGCTGTTTGAACCAAGAATGCCAGGATTCGTGCATATCCCTTCCCCAAACCCATATCGCTACCATGCGCCGGACGGAGTCTCCCAAGGAATAGCCGCGGCCAATGAACTCGAGCGTGTTATTCAACGGGAAGGTGCTGATACAGTGGCGATGTTCATCGCCGAACCGGTCCAAGGAGCCGGCGGCGTAATCGTGCCACCAGATGACTACTTTCCTCGCATTCGAGAAATCTGTAACCAGTACGACGTGCTGCTCGTGGCGGATGAGGTCATTACCGGATTCGGCAGAACCGGAAAACTTTTCGCCCTCAATCATTGGAACGTAGAGCCGGACATCGTTCAGTTCGCAAAAGCAATTACGTCTGGTTATTTTCCGTTTGGTGGAATCGGCATCAGTGACACGCTTGCAGAAACCCAGCGCGCCTCGAATCAACCTTGGATGCACGCTTACACATACAGCGCACATCCTGTCGGCTGCGCAACCGCGCTACGTACACTTCAAATCGTCAAAGACGAGGACTTTTCGACTCAGGCAACATCGAAGGGAAAATCCCTATTAAACCTCCTGACCACAGCACTTAGCGGGCATCCTCTCGTCGGGGATATCCGCGGCAAAGGTCTGATGTGCGCCGTCGAATTAGTCGAGAACAAGTCTACGAAGCAATCCTTTCCTGCCAGAAAAACAGTTGGACTCCAAGTACAGCAGAAAGCTCTCGAACGCGGATTGGTAAGTCGTGTCAAAGGGGACTCATACTTGCTAGCCCCACCGATTGTTATTAGTGATGAACAGCTTGAACAAACCGTTGAAATTCTCTCTCAAGCAATTGGCGACGTAACGAGCACTCTCTGAGACAGGACGCCTTAGTCTAGACGGAGGATGTAAACGGTCTAAAAAGCAACGCACATTCTCCATAGGTGTGCGACTTCGATACACGAAAATAACTCAGCCTACTTCGGAGCAATCGGACCATCTTCCGGTGACGTAGTCCGACCAAGTTCGTAGCCTCGATCCTTCCAATCATTAAGGGCACAAAATTCAACTGTGGTGTATCCACTTCGAGTAAAAAGCTCCTTTGCCCGGGAGCTTCGACTTCCGCCATTTCAGAAAAAAACAAGTCGCACATCTTTTGGAATGTCTGACATACGGGATTCCAGTTCATCGACAGGAATATGAATTGCGCCCGGGATGGACCCACTTGCAACCTCGTGATCCTCTCGTACATCTATGAGCAGTACGGTTGCTCCAGCATCCAACGAACGCTTAAGGTCGTCGATGTCCATGCGGTCATCTTGTGCGGTAACAATAACCGTCAAAACAGTTACAACCATTAGACTCCATACGGGAGAACATCTCGATCCCCAAACTTTGTTCATTTTACGTTTCTCCTCAAACAGCGAATTCGAACCATGGATCGCCACAAATATCTCAAGGGATCTCGCGGTCGCTTCTGACTAGCAGGAAACATTCAGTCCATGTCCGAAGATGCAGCCGGTAGAATATTGACAAACGTGACTATTCTATTTCGTCGAGGTATCACGTGGTGTGCCTTTTCTGTTGCCATCATGTCCAACGCCTCGGCACAACCAACCTTAAAGTTCGCGATCGTCCCTTTCACAAACATTTCTAGCGTTCCAGAACATCAATGGCTAGGAGTCGGCATTGCTGAAACGCTGAGCATCCAGCTGGAAAACATCATAGAAATCGATGTCATTCCAAACATCATGAATCTGGACTCTCCCAATCGTCGAGACAACTCAGAATCAACTCCCCTTACTTGGCCCAAGACGCTCGACCTAGTACGCAACCGAGGGGCAAACATTCTGATAGCCGGTGATCAACAACAGTCAAATGGCCATCTAAGATTCACTGCGCGCTTAATCGACCTGGCGACAGAAACAGAGATCGACACAATCGATGTCGAGGGAACTATTGAGAATATTTTTCTTCTTCAAGACAAACTCTCAGAAGCCATTCTTAAAGCTATAGAGAAAGTCATCCACACGAAGGCGCTGAGTTCATTGGCAAACGATGAAGGTGAGAACAGTAGCAAATCCGATTCGCCCCCTGCTCTTTCTATAAAACGACCGAGCCCTCGTAGCATCGGTGACATTGAAGGTCTACCGGCGGCAGCCATGAAGAACCCTCACACTCTGCCGTCTACGGTCTCTTTAAGCTCAACAGAACCAGCGTCCACCGTCACCAATCGTCCTATCATCCGAGCGAGACGCGCAAGCGAAACTCCCACTATCGACGGAATACTCGAAGACTCCATCTGGACAAACGCCGCCCTGATCAATGGCTTTACCCAAACCAATCCCGTCGAAGGTGCGAGACCCACGGAGACCACAGAAGTGCGAATCGCCTATGACGACGAGAATCTATATTTTGGTTTCCACGCTCAGCACACGGACCCTGGACAGATGCGGGCTAATCATGTCGACCGAGACCAAATCCGACGCGACGATTGGATCGCTGTGATATTTGACACTTTCCAAGACCAGCAACGCGCCTACCGGTTTTCCGTCAATCCATTCGGCGTCCAAGGTGATGCAATTATCGAGGGCGGGCGCCGTATGCGCGGGCCCCCAGGTGGAGGAGGAGACACATCATGGGACGCTCTGTTTGAATCGAGCGGCATTATCGTCCATGATGGCTGGACTGCCCGAAGTTGCTATTCCATTCAAAAGCCTCCGCTACCCTGACCGTGGAAACGCTGAACACACTTGGGAATTTCAGATAACACGGACCCTTCAAACCAAGGACGAGACGTTGGTCTGGTCGCCTAATGACTCGTAACATTGCTGGAGTCCTTCCTCAGATGGGCACCCTGACTGGATTAAGTGGACTCTCTGCAAGCCGAAACTTAGAGATTCTTCCAACGGCTACGGCCATTCAACTGGGAGGACTCACTGACACAGCGTATGTCGACGGTGATGTACAACCTGACATAGGACTGAACGTCAAATACGGCGTCAAATCCAACCTTACCGCAGACTTTACGTTCAATCCTGATTTCTCTCAAATTGAATCCGACCGCCCACAGATCGAAGTAAACCGTCGATTCCCGTTATTCTTCCCAGAATTACGGCCGTTCTTTCTCGAAGGCCAAGAGATCTTCAGTACACCTGGACGAGTAAGTCTCGTTCATACCCGGACCATTGTTGATCCGCAGTTGGGAGCAAAACTTACCGGTAAAACGGGAAAGGCAACACTGGGTGTACTTGTCACCAATGATGAGTCAGCGGGTAATTTTGAAGACCGAGACCAAGCAGGTTTCGGACAAGACGCGAAGGTTCTAATTGGTCGAGCTCGATATGACCTTTACTCTGAGTCTTACGTAGGCGCCATCGTAACAGACCGAGAATTCCTCGAATCCTTTAGTCGAGTCGCCGGGATAGACGGTCGATTCCGAATCGGTCAACGCACAGTGCAGAATTTATCGCCGTCGCATCATCGAATCGAAACATCAACGGCGTAGCGAAAAACGGTCCACTCTTTGACTTCGGATTTCGGCGAGACAGTCGAAGACTCAGTTATCGACTCCAGTACAACAGCATCGACCCGGAATTCGGCACTGCCGCAGGTTTCGTTCGCCGCGTAGATACAAGGCGACTTGATGTAGATATTGAATACGACTGGTGGCCAGAACATTGGCTCATCAGCTGGGGTCCAGGATTCTCTTACATGCGAAACGTTGATCATTCCGGCGTGCTTCAAGACGAGGAATTCCGAACAGACCTGAGCTTTCGCTTCAAAAGAAATATTTTTCTCAAAGCAGACGCGAGACGGGAAATGGAACATTTCCAGAGCATCGACTTCTACAAAACACGATTCTCCGTGCGAAACGGCATCAGCTCAAGCCGGCGATTTTCCGTTTTTTATAGCTTCAACTGGGGCAATCAGATCCGTTTCATCGACAACCCATTTTTGGGCAAGGCATTCGAGTACGACATAAACCTAACCATTCTTCCTACGTCCCGTCTGAGCACGCAATTCAGTATAGATACCAGTCGATTTACAGACGCGAGAATTGACCAACAAGTCTTCGACGTAAAAATTTTGAGAACGTTCACGACTTACCAATTTACTAATCGCCTTCTTGTGAGAAACATCCTCGAACACAATACTGGAAACGGAAAAGTGAGCATCAACCTGCTTATTACATACCGGGTCAACGCTGGAACCGTTTTCTGCATCGGTTACGACGATCGCTTACAGGAAGGAGTCTTCCTGGACAGAGACCAGTTTTATTCGCACCAATTACAGCGGCAACGGCGTGCGTTCTTCACGAAATTTCAGTTCCTCTTCCGCTACTAGCTTCAGACTCCGAAACTCCAGCTCGCAATGGTTATTTGTTGAACGGGTCATTTCGGCAAGCACTCACGATGAATTGTCGAAATGTATCGACAATAATTTTTCCCTTGGTGTGTTTATTACTCGACGATCCGGCCATACTTGTTTCAATAAAAACTCTATCAACAGACGGACTTTTCGCTGCCCGTATTTAAGAATCAAACATCCGCTACAAATAACTATCAGTAACACTCCTCTATAATGAGCCGTCATGTTCGACGGTCTGGTCCGTGAATCTCTCATCGAACTCGAGCGAAAATCCTCTGAGCGATTCGTGTTGCTCAAACAATCCGGCCTGTCATTGGACCTGACACGTGGCAAACCGAGCCCCGAACAAATGGCTCTGTCTGATCCGCTTGAGACAATGTGGAACGGTGACTACTACTTGGCAGACGGAACGGATGTTCGGAACTATGGCGGGCTAACTGGTATTCAGGAAGCCCGACTACTTGGCGCCGAATTACTAGGAGTCTCGCCATCTGCGGTCATCGCCGGTGGAAATTCGAGTCTCACGCTGATGTACCAGTACCTACTTAATGCCTGGCTCAATGGGCCCCTTGGACCGGGGACGGCCTGGAGACATGAAACCGGTCCACTGAAATTCATCTGCCTCGTTCCCGGTTACGACCGACATTTTACGATCGTCGAAAATATCGGCTTTGAACTAATCAACGTCAATATCGGAGCTGATGGCCCCGACATGAACAGAATCGAGGAATTGGTAACAGAAGACCCTAGCATCAAAGGTATCTGGTGCGTGCCTAAGTATTCCAATCCAACTGGACATGTCTATTCAGATGGAATCGTTGAACGATTCGCTCAACTTGGCAGACGAGCTGGGGCCAACTTTCGGATCATGTGGGACAACGCCTATGCGGTTCATGACTTCGATGAGGAACCGCCTAAACTCCCAAACTTGATGGACTGTTGCCGAGCAGCAGGAACAACTGACAGCGTAGTAATGTTCACATCAACATCGAAAATTACACGCGCCGGAGCCGGTATCTCGTTCGTGGCAGCTTCCGCTGCCAACCTCGAAGCCTTCAAAGCCCACTTAAGTGTCCAGACAATCGGACCCGACAAAATCAATCAACTACGACACATTCAGTTTCTGAAAAATGCCGCTGGGGTCCGTGACTTAATGCGAAAGCACGCCTCAATCGTTCGGCCGAAGTTCGACCGCGTGCTCCACCATCTACATGTTGGGCTTTCTCCTCACAAGATTTCGACATGGTCGACGCCGAGGGGCGGATATTTCATTTCCTTCAACGCGCCACCCGGCTCGGCGGCTACTATCGTCAAACTTGCTGGTGACGCAGGTCTGAAACTAACTCCAGCTGGAGCAACATTTCCGGGGGGACGAGACCCCGACGACTCAAATATTCGACTCGCTCCCACCTACCCTTCGTTAGAGGAACTCGATCGCGCGATGCCCGTGTTCGTGGAAGCCGTCACATTATCCGCGGTGCGTCAGCAACTCCAATTCTTAAGTGACACATAATTGCTCAGGACTCGTCGACCACAATAGCCTACCTTAACTTCTGACCGGTCATCAGAAAGCACCTCTGATTAACGCGAGGCTTCAATTGTGCGAGCACATATCATTCACAAACTCTTCTACTCGTTCAAAGGTTCGTTCAACGTGAATAGCAGGCGGCAAATCTGGCACATCGGTTCGATCGTTCAGATACGCAACGCACGGCCTGCCATAACGCAAAGCTAATCTCGCTTCACTTGCTGTTCCCTCAGCACCAGGCAGCACAACGACAACATCAGATGACAGGACATTGAGATGGTTGCGTGAAAGCGCACTTTCACCATCGACCCCAACCTGCTCAAGGTGAGTCTTAATCGCGATCTCTACCCACGGGTTTGGATAACCACGAGGAGGATGTCCGGAACCTTGCTCTGGACTCCAAGGGATAATTCCTATTGCGATCCCCAGGCGATCCTCGACACTGGCAAACGCTTCGGAAACAGCCGCCATGACCCCTGTTCCACCACCAGTCAACAAATGATAACCAGCGCGAGCCACCCATTCACCAACTCGCCAAGAACGGTCTCGATGAGGCTCATGGCTGGACCCCATAACACCAACTACAGACAGACGTGTGAGATTCTTCATGGACGAACACTATAATTCCTTCATGTGGTCATATCGCCTAGTACTCGTTGGAGTCGCTTGTTGCATAAGCTGTAGTGAAGACGATCGCTCTGCGGATACCGAAGTGAACAGAAGCCCCGCAAGAGGAAGCAATACGGTTGAACTGAATGTCCAACATCGTTCGGAATGGCGCGAACTGTGGGTCGAGGGAACGACCAACCTTCCGGACGGCGCTTACGTAGATTTTCGAGTAACACACGAACTTGGTGAAATGGAACCTGCCGACCAATGGCCCGCAACAAATCTGAGGGAATCCGGACGAGCCGCTGTACAACAAGGCCAGTACTGGACCAGAATCAACACGTTTAATTGGCCCCCTGGAAATGTCCGCGTGGTCGTTCAATTTCCTTTACCACCTCAACCAATCGAAATCGAGGCTCGCTACGGAATATTTGGAGAACACCTTGAGGGAAAAAATGTCACATCAATTGCTGGCACGCGAACGGTTGAAGTGGAGTACCGCTTCGAACACCGGCGCTAACTAAATTGGCTCCTACAATCGTTTTCGACTTGAAACATTCCACAGTATCCGTCGTGTCAGCGCAAAGATCGCTCCTAGGTAAAACATCGAACGGCGAAAGCAACATACCAGACTGATCGCGCTACTTTCTTCTGTAGCCCATCAGACGGAGCACGTTTCAAAAAACTCAATTCAACACTGCACGAGGGAATTCCGTCACCGTGAACAGCCGTCGTCCAAGCACGGTCGTTAGCATTTTTATGCTCATCCCAAGTATCCTGAGTAACGGGCGGGGCGTGGCGCAGCCTGGTAGCGCGCCTGCTTTGGGAGCAGGAGGTCCCGAGTTCGAACCTCGGCGCCCCGACCATTTTGACTAGAAGAACGCTTGGGCATGCCACGAATTTGACGCTGACACTTCCCACCGACCGGTACGAACATCACTTAGCGTAGTCAGCGTGTTGTTGAAAACTGTAGTGTGTGGTCCTACGTCACCAGCTGCCACTAGTTCGCAAAACTCATCTCTCGACACACGTTCGATTTCTGAGCCGCGTCTAAATAACACTGGCGCATGATTCACCAATTCGACACCAATTTCTACCTGCAACGTCTTCATTTGACGAACAAGTGCGTCAACAGAACAGCCTGAGGGTCCCGTCGTCCGCTGGTCGACAGCAACGAAGAGAAACTGTCCATACTGCAAGTGTCGCCCCGCCACCAGCGGCACAGTATGCGCGCCCCATTGGTCGATAAAGCGATCCACCTCGGTAAGTAGTCGCGTTTGCTCTTCTGCCGTGAGCGGTCGCGAAGCCGAAAAGATCCAAACACGGCCATCTCCAGGAAGTTCCTCAAACGGGATACGCGGCACCTGTGACTCCTCCGTCCTTATTGTTATAGCTTAATCTAACTTCTGCCAGACGTTAGTCTATCGGCAAGATTTTCTCTTGGTCCACTGGTTAGAATACAAGGCATTTGCCAGAACGTCCCCTAGTCAGCGGCCCAACCGTAAATACACATGCGATTTCGACTCCGGTCCATGGTCGGTATCTAGTAGCGCCAGCAGGACAATCTGGGCCCGCTCCTCTTCTCGTCGGATTTCACGGCTACGGCGAGTACGTTGAACGCCATCTCAAGGAATTAAATCGCATCCCTCAGGCATCATCGTGGATCCGCGTAGCTATCCAAGGCTTACATCGCTTCTATAGTCAGTCTCGCAAACATGTTGTCGCCAGTTGGATGACCCGTCAGGACAGAGAGCTTGCTATTGCGGACAACATAGCTTACGTAAATAACGTTGTACGGAGTGTGAAGGAAACATATGAAACAAGCGACACTCTTGTGGTCTGTGGATTTTCACAAGGAGTCGCTATGGCTTATCGATTCGCATTAAACGGCGACTTTCCCTGCGACGGGATAATTGCATTAGCTGGTGACATCCCTCCGGAACTCAGAAACGGTCGAAGTATCACATGGCCCCCAGTCCTGATTGGTCGTGGCACGCACGACGAATGGTATACAGAAAACAAATTAAAGGACGACCTGAGTACATTCGAATCAGGACGTGCGGACGTTACATCAATCGAGTTTAGTGCCGGTCACGAATGGACAGACAGCTTTCGAAACAGTGCTGGGAGGTTCTTGAATGCGAGAAAAGTGTGACTAAAAGCTTCAGCGTTGCACTGGAGAATGGAGACAGTATCAGCGCACTCATCTATCCAGCTGACAGAAAACATCAAATTAAGACCACGTTGATCCTTGGACACGGAGCAGGGGCATCACAAACTCATCCGTTCATGACAACTTTTGCCAATGGATTTTCCAAACGAGGAATAGACATCATCACATTCAATTTTCTCTTTACAGAGCGCAAACGAAGAGCTCCGGATCCAAAAGCTAAACTAGAAGCGTGCTATCGGTCTACGATTCTCGCTGCGCGCAGACAAATGACAGGCAAGTGTGACCGTCTCATCGTTGGCGGCAAGTCAATGGGCGGACGAATTGCATCGCAAGTGATAGCTGCTGACTCCGAAGCAGGACTGAACACCGCCGATGGAGTCGTATTCCTCGGATATCCACTTCATCCACCCGGACGACCAGAAAAACTCCGTGACAGCCACCTCCCAAACATTACAGTTCCCATACTTTTTGTACAAGGAAGCCGAGACACCTTTGGCACACCCGAAGAATTACAACCCGTGATAGAGCGGTGCCATCGAGCTAGTCTCCACGTAGTTGAGAACGGAAACCACTCGCTGAAGGTCAAAGGTACAATTGCTGCACCTGATGTCGACCCGTACTCAGAAGTTCAATTAGCCATTCTTGACTGGATAAAACTTTTGACTTCCGGCACTGACACACACGGTTGAGCTATACCGATTCCTTAAGTGTTACGGCGTCAAGAAAAGGCATCATCGCCCGAAGCTTACTACCCACCGCCTCAATGCGATGCTCCTGTTCCTTCTTACGCTGAGCCATAAACCAAGCGCGACCTGACCTATCCTCTTCGATCCACTTCTTAGCGTAAGTGCCATCCTGGATTTCCGTAAGAATCTCCCGCATGGCTTCTCGAGTCGCATCTGTCACAACGCGAGGCCCACCCGTATAGTCACCATGTTCGGCAGTGTCACTAACTGAATACCTCATGTAATTGAGACCGCCTCGATAAAAAAGGTCAACAATTAGCTTCAATTCGTGCATACACTCAAAGTAGGCAATCTCTGGCTGATAGCCTGCATCCACAAGCGTATCGAATCCGGCTTTCACCAATTCACTTACTCCGCCACAGAGCACTGATTGCTCACCAAACAAGTCCGTTTCTGTTTCCTCTGCAAAACTCGTTTCGATCACACCGGCCCGTGTCAGACCAAGTGCTTTTGCATACGACAGCGCTAGAGCCTTGGCATTTCCCGTCGCGTCCTGTTCCACCGCGATAAGAGCTGGTGTGCCGCCACCCTCCTCAAACACCTCACGCACCCGATGCCCCGGAGCCTTCGGAGCGATTAAAGTCACGTCAACGTCCGCGGGCGGCTCAATTGTTTTGAACCGAATATTAAAACCGTGCGCAAACATCAACATCTTGCCTTTACTGAGATTGGACGCAATCTGTTCGCTATAAATTCCTGCTTGTGAAGTATCCGGCGTCAGGATCATGATCACGTCGGCCCAAGCCGCCGCAGCACTCCCAGAAGTTACGGTTAATCCTTCGGATTCCGCTTTTTTCCGAGACTTACTTCCATCGTGGAGAGCCACCTGAACCTCAACACCACTGTCCTTCAGATTCAGCGCATGTGCGTGTCCCTGCGAACCATAACCGAAGACTGCCACCTTCTTCCCTTGAATTAACCCAAGGTCTGCTGCGTTGTCGTAATAGATAGTTGCCATTTGAACAAATTTCCTCGCTACAAGTGTTTAAATCGTTCCAAAATAAGGACATTCGACACTTTTTAAGTGTCGAACCTCATACCACGCCTCGACACCTTATACCGAATAAGAGATATTGGGGTCCTCCGCTTCATCATCGATCGACGGTGCCTCCTCATCAGACGAACGATCCGCCGGGTCAACAACGACACTGCGTTTCCCACGTACCATGCCTACACGACCTGTTCTCACCAACTCGACAATGCCGTACGGATTAAGGACCTCGAGAAGTCCCTCAATCTTGTCCTCCGTCCCAGTAGTTTCAATGATCAACGAATCCGGTGCAACGTCGACGACACGCGCTCTAAATACATCAACAAGCTGCATAATGTGAGTTCGAGTCTCGGCCGTTGCCGTCACCTTTATAATCGCCAATTCCCGAAAGATCGCTGGCACATGAGTGATGTCATGCACGCGAACAACATTTACCAATTTGTACAAATTCGCCTCTAGCCGTTTAGCGCCAGTCGCATCTGTGGCGACAACGACCGTCATGCGAGAAGCTTTGGGTGATTCCGCTGGACCCACCGTCAGAGATTCAATATTAAAAGCTCGGCGCCGAAACAGAGAAGCGACACGATTAAGCACACCAGGCTTGTCTTCCACATAGACCACAAACGTATGCCGTTGACGTTTTCCCATCACTTTCGATCCATTCTTGAATCATTCATCATCAGCAGTTTCCACAATCGGCGCCAAACTTGGCCGCCGAATCATATTCTTCAAATCTGCTCCAGCCGGAACCATTGGATATACCGTATCTTCCTGGTCTACTTGAAAATCAATCACAACGGTGCGCTCATCCGAGCGTGCTCGTTCGACCGTCGATTCAACCTCTTGTCTTTTCGTAACCGTCGCGCCGCCGAGGCCAAAGCACTCAGCCAACTTCGCGAAGTCCGGACTCAAAAGTGGTGTCGCTGCGTAGCGACGCTCATAGAAAAACTCTTGCCACTGCCGAACCATCCCGAGATAGCCATTATTGATGATGGCAATATTGATCTTGAGCTTCTCCTGCGCAATCGTCGCCAACTCTGCCATCGTCATCTGAAAACCACCATCTCCCGCAATAACCCAGACTTCCGCGTCCGGACGAGCCAACTTCGCTCCAACCGCGGCCGGAAGCGCAAAACCCATCGTCCCAAGACCACCAGAGGTAATTAGCGTTCGCGGGTTGTTGTGATGGTAATACTGGGCCTCCCACATCTGGTGCTGCCCGACATCCGTTGCGACGATCGCATTGCCATCGGTTAGTCTCCAAATATCATTAATTACGTGAGCCGCGTACAAATGCCCGCTATCCGGCAAATTCTGAATGTCGCGAACAGCCACGTCGCCTTTCATGTGCGCAATCGTATCGAGCCACTCTCCACGGTCAGCCGATTCGATCATCGGATCAAGGTCTGAGAGCACCACCGAGAGATCGCCTGCTAACGTCACGTCAACCTTCACGTTCTTATTGAACTCAGCAGGATCGATATCGATGTGAATCTTTCTGGCATTAGGTGCATAAGTTTTTATGTTTCCCGTCACGCGATCATCAAAGCGCATACCAAACGCCAGGAGCAAATCTGCTTCCTGTATCGCTGCATTCACCCATGCCTCGCCGTGCATCCCCATCATTCCCATGTTCAATGGATGTTGTGCCGGCACGCCACCAATGCCAAGCAATGTCATGGCGATAGGAACGTTTCCACGCTCCGCAATCGTTAGCACCTGGTCCATCGCACCCGAAAGTAGCACGCCATGACCAGCAAGAATCACCGGGCGGTTCGCTCGGTTAATTAAATCTGCCGCCCGTTGGTAATCTATTTTCGGAGCTCGAACGTCTGGCGCATAACCCGGCAATTTAACTTTAGTCGGATCCCATTGAAGCTCAGTTGAAGCCTGTTGCGCGTCCTTGGTTATGTCAACAAGAACCGGACCCGGACGCCCAGACCGTGCGACATACATCGCCTCGTGGATGGTCGACGCGATTTCGTCCACATCAGAAACGAGATAATTATGTTTCGTGATCGGGAGCGTCACACCGGTTACATCAGTTTCCTGAAAGGCATCCGACCCAATCAATTTGCTGCCAACCTGACCCGTAATGCAAAGCAACGGAGACGAATCCAGCATTGCGGTAGCAATACCAGTCACCATGTTAGTTGCGCCGGGCCCAGATGTCGCGATCGCTACACCGACATCTCCGCTCGCACGTGCATAACCGTCGGCCATATGGGTTGCACCTTGCTCATGACGCACCAGAACATGGCGGACGGGATAGTCGAGCATCGCGTCGTAAGCAGGCAGAATCGCCCCTCCCGGGTAGCCAAAGACAGTTTTGACACCCTCACGAACCAACGTTTCCCATATGAGTTGCGCACCCGTTCTCACGTTCGACATGGCCTAACCCCTTCGCGATCACTAACTCGTAACTGCGCCATCTGCGGCTGAAGAAACTAGCTGCGAGTACTTTGCCATTACCCCGCGCTTGAACTTCGCAACAGGCGCCCGCCAGTCCTTTAGCCGCCGTTCGATCTCGTCATTGCTCACTTCGAGTTGCAGCTTACGGTTCTTCTCATCAAACAAGATGGTGTCCCCATTTTGCACAATCGCAATCGGCCCACCTCTCGCTGCCTCAGGCGCAACATGCCCTGCCATCATGCCCCGAGTTGCCCCGGAGAAACGACCATCTGTCAAAAGGGCCACTGAATCACCTAACCCCGCGCCAACGATAGCCGCAGTCACAGCTAACATCTCGCGCATCCCAGGGCCACCCTTTGGACCTTCATATCGGATTACCACTACATCTCCACGTTGAATCCGACCCTGCTCTATCTCCTCGAAAGCTGCTTCCTCACTGTCAAACACACGCGCCGGACCACGGTGCTGGGCCAAGGCGTGACCGGCAACTTTCACGACACACCCATCAGGGGCAAGATTTCCTTTCAAGATCACAAGTCCACCTGTTGGTGTTATCGGATCGTCAACGGCACGCACTACCTCTTGCCCAGGAGTTTCTTTCGCCGTGTCAGCAACTTCGCCAATTGTCTGGCCTGTCACGGTCATCGCCTCAGAGTGGAGTAATCCAGCCTCCTTCAAACGCTTGGCCACGAGTTCAATCCCGCCAGCCTTATAAAGGTCTGTCGCCATAAAGCGACCACCCGGCTTTAGGTCCGCAAACAACGGCGTTCGCTCGCTCACCCGGTCAAAATCCTCAATCCTTAAGTCGATATCCGCTTCATGCGCAATAGCAAGGAGATGAAGCACCGCATTAGTCGACCCGCCGGTCGAAGCCACCGACGCAATGGCATTTTCCAGCGCGTCACGAGTCACGATGTCACGGGGACGAACTTCACGTTGAACAAGATCAATCACCAGTTCCCCGGCCTGTCTTGCGACGTCATTTTTCTCCGCGACCATCGCCGGAACGCCATTCGCCGCGACGGGCGAAACTCCTAGCAACTCGCAGACGGTCGACATCGTATTGGCCGTGAACTGTCCACCGCAGGCGCCCGGTCCAGGACAGGCGGCCTCTTCCAGTGCACAAAGCTGAGCATCCGTAATCTGGCCAGCAGCGTGCGACCCAACAGCCTCAAATACATCTTGAATCGTGACGTCTTTCCCTTCCCATTGGCCGGGCGCAATGGAACCACCGTAAAGAATCAGTCCAGGAATATTCAGCCGAACTAGGGCCATCACACCGCCGGGGATAGTCTTATCACATCCCACCATGATCACAATGCCGTCAAAAAGATTCCCGCGTGCCACCAGTTCTATCGAGTCCGCGACCACTTCGCGACTCACTAGCGAGGCCTTCATGCCTTCGCTTCCCATTGTGATACCGTCGGAGATCGACACTGTATTGAATTCCATCGGTGTCCCACCGGCGGCACGAATACCGTGTTTCACATGCTCAGCAAGGTCCCGAAGGTGATAATTACATGGGCCAATCTCAGTCCACGTATTGGCCACACCGATGATCGGCTTTTTAAGGTCCGTATCCGTAAAACCCACAGCCTTTAACATAGCTCGTGCAGGTGCACGACTCGGGCCTTCAGTGATTGCTGCGCTACGTCTCTTAGTCATAAAATAAAAAAGCCATCACCCGCTAGCGGATGATGGCCCCCGTAAGGTCGTCAGAGTATCTAATTGGGTACATCATCCGGTAGCGGCCGATGCGACTGCACCGACCACACTAACGGCGACGACTATAAGATACTTCCCAAAAATAGCCATATGAACGTTGACGGCCCCTTGCCGCCACAGCAATATCTTACTGTGGCGACGTGTATGCGAGTCAAATTCTACGATTGAGTTGCCATGCAAACAACCAACAATTCACGACCATATCCCGATGCGTCGGACAAGCATCACTTCACTGTCATGACAGACACGTCGAGAATCCAATTAGACACGATCTCACCGTATCGACCTTGGGTTTTGACGCGGTGTGATGAAATCTTTCGCAACTGCAACGCTTGCTGAATCACTTCGAATCACCATCCTATTGCGGCAACGGTAGCGAGACCACCCGCACCGAGGTAGCGTCGCCTTCACTATGAAACGTGACGCTTCGAGAACAACGGTGTAAAGTCCATGAACAAAATCGAGCGCCCGTAGCTCAGGTGGATAGAGCATCGGTCTTCTAAACCGAGGGTCGCAGGTTCGAATCCTGCCGGGCGCGCCAATTTCGTCAAAGTAGCCACCTCCTCTCATCCCGATTCCGAGCCCAAGCAAAGTCTAACGCGTAGTTTTCGAGCAAAGCACCTCAGATGCCGACCGCACCGTTGTTTAGTCGAACCGCGTGCAATCGCTCTGCGTTGGACGTGTCCAGTATGATCGTTATCTACAAAACGTATTAGAACCGTAGAACACGATTGGAGAGAACATGGAGAGCGAAAGCAAGTGTCCGGTGTTGGGCGGGTCTCACAGACACACGGCAGTTGGGACCGTGTCGAACCAACACTGGTGGCCGAATCAGTTGAACCTGAAGATTCTCCACCAGAACTCTTCCCTGTCAGATCCTATGGGCAAGGATTGCAACTACGCTGAGGAATTCGAGACACTTGACCTGGATACACTGAAGAAGGACATCATCGGGCTCACAACGCCCCGACGGAGCCACTCATGAAGAACTACGTAACGGAATTCATCGGCACATTCTTTCTGGTCTTGACAATCGGTCTCACCGTCCTGGGGGGCACTGAGTTTGCTCCGCTGGCCATCGGCGCCGCCCTGATGGTGATGGTGTATATGGGAGGACACATCTCGGGCGCCCACTACAACCCCGCGGTGACCCTTGCCGTCTTCATGAGAGGGAAAATCGACGCCGGGAGTGTCGCTCCGTACATGGCGTCACAGCTTGCCGGTGCGTTTCTCGCGACGGTCATCGTGCAGCTGATACTCGGGTCGACGTTCGCACCGGCGCCGTCGGCTGAGGCCACGATAGCCGCCGCGCTACTGGTGGAGGTGCTCTATACCTTTGCGCTGGCGCTCGTGATCCTCAACGTTTCGACCGCGGACTCGACGTCAGGCAATTCCTTCTACGGCCTCGCCATCGGTTTCACCTTGGCCGCCGGGGCGTTTGCCGGGGGGCCAGTCTCCGGGGGCGCGTTCAACCCTGCCGTCGGCACAGGGCCGATCCTGGCCCATGCGATGCTCGGGGGCGGTGGCCTCGGTGATCTCTGGCTGTATCTGGTTGGTCCCTTCGTCGGCGGTGCCCTCGCCGCAACGGTTTTTAAGATCCAGCACAGCGAATAGTCTTGAAGCCAGGCTCCGGAAGCCGGCTGAACTCGACTCTCGTGGGACGGTTGTGCCCATCGTCGCAACGATCAGAACGACGGCCGCAGATACCAGAAATACGTCAGACCTAAGAGCCGTGCACCTGGCCCCACCGAACAACAGTGGTTGTCCGAAACAACGTGAAGGTTATTCGGGTCTCGCTGGCTGAGAAGGACGACGAGTGATGCTTCGGGTTCTTCGTTTCTCAGGTTCCTGGCCGGGGCTTCCGGATAGGGAATTGACTATGGCTAGATTGGCTTCTGTGGTCGTTATCAGCGGCATTCTCTTCATACTCGCAGCACCGGCGGGAGCGCCAGTTTCCCCGGACGGTGTTTCTGGAGGAGCTGACCTGGACGGAGGTTCGCGACGCGATCCAGGACGGTGCGACCACTGCAATCATCCCGACTGCCGGCACCGAGCAGAACGGACCCCACATGGTTCTCGGGAAGCACAGGTTCATCATCGATCATGCGGTGGACTTGATCGCTCGACGACTCGGGAACACCATCGTCGCACCCGTTGTGACCTATGTCCCTGAGGGCGATGTCGACCCCCCGAGCGGCCACATGCGATATGCCGGCACCATCACACTACCCAACGAGTTCTTCGTGAAGCTTGTCGAGTACGCCGCGCGCAGTTTGGCGGCACATGGGTTCACCGACATCGTGCTGATTGGTGACAGCGGTGGCAACCAGCGGGGCATGGAGGAGGTCGCCACAACACTCAACGCCGAGTGGTCTGGCACCAGCTCGGAGTTGGACACCGAAGATCGGCGGAGGAACTGTTGGTGGATCGGGCGCACATGCTGACGCTGACCGCCCCTGAGATGACGGTTCTCGTCGGCGGTATGCGCGTTCTCAATGCAAATGTCGGGCAGTCGGAACTTGGCATTTTTACCAAGCAGACGGACATGCTAAGCACTGACTTCTTTACAAACCTGCTCGACCTGAATACTCGGTGGCAAACCTCCGCCGCCTGCGAGCATGTGTTCGAGGGACGCGACCGTCGGACAGGTGAACTCTCATGGACCGGCACCGCCGTCGATCTTGTCTTCGGTTCAAACTCCCAACTCCGAGCGATCGCCGAAGTTTATGGGTGTGACGACTCT
>Ga0310120_10000158_pt1 | contig 54741 bp, 55 predicted proteins | sample CB27_AW_983_MG_FD_203506 | JGI IMG/M metagenome (GOLD analysis project Ga0310120, IMG submission 203506) | Marine microbial communities from Western Arctic Ocean, Canada - CB27_AW_983 | ecosystem: Environmental > Aquatic > Marine > Oceanic | place: Canada: Western Arctic Ocean | collected...
CGGCCTCAAGGGAACCACACTGGGAGGAGCACGGGTTTCCATCGAGCATGCCAACTTCATCGTCAATGAAGGGGGGGCGACTTCACGCGACATCGAACAATTGATCGAGAGGATTCGGAGCCATGTGAAGAAGTTGTATTCTGTGGATCTGGAGCGTGAGGTGATCATGCCAGGACATCGGGGGGGGGACCGGAGTTGATCAGGGAAGTGACCACAGAAGTCAACGGGGCCGACAAGCACGACGGCAGAAACTGGTTGCTGGCGATCCTGTTGCTGATCACCTTTGGCACCTTTCTTGTCATCGCCAAGCACGAGGTGGATCTTCGTCTGACACGAGCGGGCGGTGTCTGGTCCATCGAACCGTCAACATTGCCAGACTGGTTTCCCGAGCGGTTCGAGGGCCATCTCGATTCCCTCAGAGAGATACCCTCTCGGGTTTCGCTGCAGTCGGTCCACTGGCAGCAGGAGGTGAAACGAGAACTGTCGAGGAACCCCTGGATCTCCTCGGTTCAGCGCGTCGAGCGCACGCCTGACGGGATCGGATTCTCGGGCCGTTTCAGGAGACCATCTGTCGGTGTTCGGTGTCTGGATGGGTGGCTACTTGCGGACGGTTCAGGAAGGGTCATCGATCGCCAGACTGGAGATTTTCTCGATTCGAAGTGGGGCGTCCCGGAATACATCCCGATGGGCGATGGCAAGCAGCAGAACCAACTCGCCATGGCGAACTCCGGGTTCATCCTCGAGGGGCTACAATTCGAGGAACTGTTCTCGCTGTTGTCGGTACTGTGGACGGACAAGGTGTTTGATCGAGTTCCCGGCTTCCTGCACGAGATTTCCAGCACCGTCGAGGAAGGGGGCGCACACCGCTGGCATCTCCACACCACTGCCGGGATTCCACTTCACTGGGGTCGATCTCCCGCCTCCACCGCGGCAGCAGTGACCACTTCGGATCAGAAACTGGACTGCCTCCGACAGGTGCTCGAATTGCGTCATGAATTGACCGGGTCGAGTAACATCCCGGGAATCAGTCTCTACAGCGGTGATGAGCCACTGGTGGTCGATGGTCACCAGTGATGGAGCGGTGGCGTCCGTCAAACTGGCCTGATATCCTCGCCGACGCGTTTGCCATGCAGTGCCACCGCATTCTCGTGGCGTACAGAGTACCCCGGATGTTCGATACCACGGGCCGGGCTCGCTGGTGTGAATCAGCACCGACTGTGGTTTCCCGGCCCGATCAGGGGCCAGCAAGGAGAGTCGTCAGTTGTCAGATGCAGACAGATATCGGCGCCTCTTCGGAGAAGTGGCCATCGAACAGGGTGTCGTGAATGAGACCCAGATCTACGAGGCATTGACAATCCAGGAGCGACTCAGAAACGAGGGCAAGCAAGTACCACTGCTGGGCCAGGTGCTGGTCGAACTGGGCCACCTGACTCCAGAGCAACTGCAGCACCTGATCGAGATCCTGTACCCCGTCTCGGACGAGAATGGCTCGGCGGGCGACGAGAAGGTGATCGGGAGCGAGGGGTCATGACAGCCGACGATGAAACGAAGGAATCCAGCGAGGGAAGACCAAAAAAGAAGCGGCGCGTGCCCACTCCTCGAACGAAGGGTAGCGCCGATGCATCGGCCGGGAAAAGGATCCCGCCCAGACGGGTGGCTGCCACCCCCGATGCGGGGTCCGCGGCTCCTCCGAGCGTGAGTTCGGATTCGCAAGCCGCCCAGCAGGCCGCTGCCCAGCAGGCCGCTGCCCAGCAAGCCGCTGCCCAGCAGGCCGCTGCCCAGCAAGCGGCTGCCCAGCAAGCGGCTGCCCAGCAAGCGGCAGCAAAGCAGGCGGCAGTGAAGCAGGCGGCAGTGAAGCAGGCGGCAGTGAAGCAGGCGGCAGTGAAGCAGGCGGCAGTGAAGCAGGCGGCAGTGAAGCAGGCGGCAGTGAAGCAGGCGGCAGCGAAGCAGGCGGCAGCGAAGCAGGCCGCCGCGAAAGCCGCTGCTGCCCAGCCGCCGGGCCCAAGACCCTCTTCTGTAACACCACCGGCGGCCAAGCGAGCGGGCGCGCCAGTTCGAGCGGGACGCGGTCGACCACCGCGCAGGAGAGTCGCCAGGTCCGCTGCTGCGGGTGCGGAGGCGGCAACGTCAGAACATCCTGAGTCGCCTCCAGGCAGTAAGTTGCCGTTCATCCTCATCGGGGTCGGTGTCCTGGTCGTGGGCGTGATCGTGGCAGTGATGATGATTCCCGATTCCACACCTGAAGTGAAGGAAGAGGAGACGAAGGTCGCCCAGGAACCGGAGGTCGATCCTCGTCAGGTGCGCGAGGATCAGGCTCGCCAGACCTTGACCCGGATCGAGCAGTCCAATCGGAAGGAGCCGGATGATCGGCTCTCTGCGGCATTGCGCTTCGGGTCGATCGCCAGGGAATACGCGGATACAGAGGCGGGAAAGGAAGCTGCAGCCCTGCGCGCGACGCTCCTCTCGACCTGGAGAGCGGAAGTGGACCAATCGTGGCACACTCTCAAGGGAGATGTTCAGGGTGCCTTCAAGCGTGGAGATTTCGAAACAGCGGTGCAGATGCTGGAAGGTCTTCCGAAGATCTTTGACGGTGCAGAGGTGGTACTGGAAGCATCCTTCGAGAACGAACTGGACAATCTCCGAATCGACGCCCGCGAGCAATATCGTTACAAGAAACGTCTCGACGAACTTTCCGCCAAGGCAGGAAAGTATGGCCTGAAAGGGTACGACGACATCGCCATCGCCACCATCGAAGCACTCGACGGAAGGGTCGAGGATGAAGCTCCTGATGTCTGGAAGCTCAAGGAAGATCTGGTGAAACGAGTCCAGCGCGAGGGGCTGGCGATGCTGATCGAACAGGAAGGCGTAGTTGAAGAGGCGATCGCCGAGGCCAGGCGACTGGAGGAAGAGCGAAAGAAGGCCGAACGTGAGCAACGGTGGCGAGATCTACGGGAATCAGTTGCGTGGAGTAATAAACTCTCGCCCACGAACCTCTACAACTGGGTGGTGACGAGCGATAGACAACTGGTCGGAAGCGGCCAGACTGGAAACTGGCGAATCCTTGAGCGAGAAGGAACGGCAGTGCTGGTCGGTGACAACCGATCTGGCAGCGACATGTTCATCGGACTCTTCTCGAACCACTGGGAAGACTATGTCTGTCATTTCGAGCTCAACATTCGCGACGGTGCCCTGCGCATCTCTCCAAGGACCAATTCCCGTGGCGGAGGTGTGGGAGATCAAACGTCTCCAATGCTGGAACTCGGTGATGATTTCCCCCGGAGCCGCTGGGTCGGAGTGGACCTCGAGGTGCATGGCGATCAGGTCGTGCTCCGCTACGGAGACTCTTCCGATGAAATCTCCCTCGACCCCGAGACGACGAGGCTTCCCTCCGCCGGCGGGTTCGTGTTTTTCATCGCCGATGGCACACGGCTCGAGATACGAGATGTTCGCGTCAAACTGGTCAGTGACACCCGTGGCGGCGGCATCTGGGCACGCTGAAGCGGCAGACCGAAACCTGCCAACCTGGCAGCAGCAATGCCTTCTCCATCCCCGGGTCTGTCGATGTGGCAGGGGCGCTGATGCCACGCTCCATCGCTTTTTCCTCAAGTCCTTGTTTCATAGTTACTTGCAAAGGCTGCCAATGAGTCGGATGGCAAGCCTTTTGCTCGTGAACTGAAACGATAGCGAGTGGCGACCCCGTGGGGGTGGCCCCATATCACAGCCTCGGGTGACCAGTTCGGACGATTGCGAAGAGGAGCCAACATGGTGAAGGAACTGACTTTCGAAGATGAGGCCAGGGAGAAGTTGCTCTCTGGTGCCAACAAACTGGCCCAGGCGGTCCGCACGACTCTGGGTCCACGGGGACGAAGTGCGGTGCTCGATCGATCATGGGGTGGTCCGCGTGTCTCCAAAGATGGGGCCACGGTCGCGGAAGAGGTCGAACTCAAGGATCGGGTCGAGAACATTGGAGCTCGTATGATTCGTGAAGCGGGCGTCCTGACCTCCCGGGATGCAGGAGACGGAAGTACGACTGCAACCGTGCTCGCAGAAGCTGTGTTTCGCAAAGGCATGAGGCAGGTGTTGGCGGGTGAGAATCCGGTATTACTGCAGCGTGCGCTGCTTTCCTGTACCGACCGAGTGTGTAAGAAGCTTGAGGCCCTCTCCGAGCCGATCGAGTTCCAGGATTCGATTCGCAGTGTTGCTTCCATAGCAGCCAATAATGATGATCGCATCGGAAAGACCATCGCCTCTGCACTGGACAAGGTCGGCAACGATGGTGTTTGTACCATCGAGGAGGGAAAGGGGATCGAGACGACTCTGGAAGTTGAAGAAGGTCTCTACTTCGATCGGGGCTACATTTCCCAGCAGTTCGTTGCCGATCCAGACTCAGCAGAGATCCGACTGGAGAATCCATACGTCCTGATCATGGAAGATAAGATCTCCAACCTGGCGCAGATCGTTCCCGTGCTTGAAAAAGTTGTGGAGAAGCGAAAGCCGCTACTGATCATCGCAGAGGATATCGACGGTGAAGCGCTCACCACGCTGGTCGTCAATAGCCAGCGAGGTGTGTTGCAGGTTGCAGCCGTGAAGGCTCCAGGTTACGGAGACCGGCGCAAGGCGATGCTGCAGGATATTGCCATCGCGACCGGTGGTAGGGCGATTTTCTCCGACCTCGGGATCGATCCAGGATCGATCAAGATCTCTGATCTGGGCACAGCAAAGACGATCGATATCAACTCCCAGATGACAACCATCGTCAATGGCGGTGGAAAAAAGAAGGATATGGAAGAGCGCTGCCGTGTGATCCGACTCGAGATCGAGGCGGCCAGCAGTGAATACGATCGAGAGAAACTTCAGGAGCGACTGGCTCGATTGATCGGTGGGATCGCAGTGATCCGCGTCGGAGGGTCGACAGAGGGAGAGGTGAAGGAGCGCAAGAAACGCTTCGAAAATTCCCTTTCTGCGACACGCTCGGCCCTCGAGGCAGGAGTTCTGCCCGGTGGTGGAGTGGCGTTGATCCACTGCGCCGATGAAGTGTCCCGGATGAAGGTGCGCGACCCCCTCGAAAAGATTGCTGCTGAGATTCTTGCTGATGCTCTCGAGGAACCATTTCGCCAACTGGCCAAGAACTCGGGTGTCGAGCCATCCATTTTGCTTCGCGAGATTCGAGCTGCAGATGATACCACTACAGGCTACGACTTCGCTCGACGCGAGATGTGCGATCTCATGGATGCCGGAATCATCGACTCCTGTGATGTGACCAGGAGAGCTCTCCAGAATGCTGTCAGTAGCGCCACCATGATTCTGACCTCGGATGCAGTGATCACCGAGATCCCCTCGGAAGTGTCCGAAGAGGATCACCACCATGACCATGAAGGCGCAGGCGCTTTCTAGGCCCGACCAGGAAATATGAAGGAGAAGGAAGATGACCAAACAGATTCTCTTCGACGATGATGCCAGACGCCATCTCCGGGAGGGAGTTCGCACACTCTCCAGGGTTGTGAAGGTGACCTACGGTCCAGGCGGAAGAACTGTGCTGTTCGAGAAGAGTATGGGAAAGTCCGAACTGACGAGGGACGGTCAGGCCGTTTCTCGGGAGATCGAGGTTTCTCAACCCTTCGAGAATATGGGTGCTCGGCTCGTCAACGAAGTTGCGAACAAGACCAACAAGGAGGTCGGCGATGGCACCACTTCGTCGATCATCCTGGCAGAAGCAATGATCGAGAGAGGCGCAAGATTCGCCATGACAGGGGTCAACCCTGTGGAGTTGCGTAATGGAATCGACAAGGCGGTCGCGACTGCTGTTCGCGAACTTGAGGCAATTTCCAGCCCGGTTCGGAAGCAGAAGGAAGTGACCCAGGTCGGTACCATCGCTGCCAATGATGCTGAACTGGGAAAGTTGTTCGGAGAAGCCATCCACAGGGTAGGAGAGAGCGGCGTAGTCACCGTCGAGGAAAACGATGGGGTCGATACATCTCTGGATCTGGTCGAAGGACTCGAGATCGATAAGGGGTGGATCTCCCCCTACTTCATCACCGACAGGGTTGCCGCTGTCTGTGTACTGGAAAAGCCCTGGATTCTCTTCACGGACCACAAGATTTCCAACATCCAGGACCTGGTCCCTGTGCTCGAACAGGTCGTCTCTACACAGCGCCCGCTGGTGATCATCGCTGAAGATGTGGAGGGGGAAGCTCTTGCCGGTTTGCTCCTCAACAAGTTGAGGGGCGTCATGGAAATCGTGGCCATCAAGGCGCCAGGGTTCGGAGACAGACGTAAGGCACTGCTCGAAGATCTTGCCATCGTCACTGGTGGTCAGATGATCGCCAAGGACACCGGAGTGACCTGGGACCAGGTTGGCAAGGACCAGCTCGGTACGGTTCGCAAGATCGAGGTCTCCAAGGACAGCACCTTGTTCTTCAGGGGTTCCGGAAACAAGCAAGCGATCGAGAGCCGTTGCCAGCAGATCAAGGCACAGATGGGGCAGACCCAGTCGAACTATGACAAGGAAAAACTCGAGGAAAGACTCGCCAGGATCATGGGCAAGATTGCCGTGATTCGAGTCGGTGGCACCACTGAAATGGAGATCAAGGAGCGTAAAGCTCGCGCAGAAGATGCTCTCAGTGCAACCCGAGCGGCGATGGCCGAGGGAATCGTACCGGGAGCGGGAACGGCCTTCTTGCAAATCGTCGAGAAGGTGGCGGCCACGCGGGCCTCTGGAGATGCTCGTTTCGGAGTACAGGTAGTTGCCGACGCACTGCTGGAACCCACTTCTCAGTTGGCTCGCAACTGTGGTCATGACGGGCCTGCAGTCGTTGCTGAGGTGATGGAATACGAGGATCTTGAGATGGGCTTCGACGGCGTCAAGGGCAAGGTGGTCGACCTCATCAGGGCCGGTGTCGTGGATCCCACGAAGGTGCTGAGAGTCGCGCTACAGAATGCTGCGAGTGTTGCGGGCCTGTTTCTGACCTCGGATACAGCCATCACCGAACTGGAAAAAGATGAAGATGCCGTCGAAGGTGCCCTCGTCTAGGGGAGATTCGGATGTCAGCGAGGGATTACTACGATGTCCTGGGGGTAGCCCGGGATGCCTCGGAAGATGTGATCAAGAAGGCCTACCGCAAGCTGGCCCTCAAACATCATCCAGACAAGAACCCGGGAGATTCCGGGGCTGAACGCAAATTCAAAGAGGCTGCGGAAGCCTACGATGTACTCAGAGACGCCGAGAAGCGGCAAATCTACGATACACATGGTCATGGCGGGCTGTCCGGGATCGGACAGGGCGCGGGGTTCTCCGATGTCGAGGACATCTTCCGTGTCTTCGGAGACATCTTCAGTGGTGGCGGAGGAGGTGGCATCTTTGGCGATCTCTTCGGTGGGGGTGGTAGCCGGATCAGCAGAGGAGAGAGCCTTCGAGCTCATCTCCGGTTGACCCTCGAGGAAGCAGCTACAGGAACTCGCAGGACCATCGAACTGAGAAGGATGGTCGGTTGCGGGTCTTGCTCGGGATCCGGGGCGCGCCGCGGTAGCCAACCCATTCGGTGTGGCACCTGTTCGGGAGCGGGCCAGGTGCTTCGCTCACAGGGGTTCTTCAGCGTGCGAACTGCCTGTCCGGCATGTTCCGGACGAGGAGAGATCATCGAGGATCCCTGTCCCGATTGTCATCGATCGGGACTGATAGAGAAAACCGAGGAGATCGAGGTCGAGGTGCCTGCGGGGGTAGAGGATGGAATGATCCTGAGGGTCACGGGTCGTGGCAATGAAGGTCCTCGAGGAACTCCAGCAGGGGATCTCCAGGTAGTCATCGGATATCACCGTCACGCTTTCTTTCGGCGTGTGAATGACCATGTCTGCTTTGAACTTCCCATCTCGTACTCTCAGGCTGCACTGGGTTCAGAGGTCGAGGTGCCGACACTGGTAGGCAAGGCGGTGCTCACCATTCCCCCTGGCACACACAGTGGCGATATTCTCAGGATGAGGAAGATGGGATTTCGATCGGTGCAGTCCAGTCGCAAGGGGGACCAACTGGTCGAGACCACCATCGAGGTTCCGACCAAGCTCGGCCCGGAGCAGGAAGAGTTGTTGTTACGCCTCGCCGAGATCGAGGAAAAGGAAGTGGGAACCCGCAGGCTAGGGTTTCTCGAGCGATTCAAGGAATACTTCGGGTAGGAAGGGGTCTCGATGAACTGCAAGGATCAAGATCAGTCCATTCCTCAAGATGAGGAAGAGGAACTGACAGATGTCTCCTCGAGCGCAGCAGATGAAGAGACTGCTGACGATTCGGGCGGTGAGGACCAGGAGTTCCTCCTCCAGCAACTTCAGCGAGCCAGGGCGGATCTCGAGAACTTTCGGCGCAGGACGCTTGAAGAGCGAGCGGTGTTGAGAAAGCGAACCATCTCGGATGTGTTCAGGACTTTCCTGCCGGTGCTAGACGGCCTGTGCGCTGCTCTGAAAGTGGATTCTTCCGAGCCAGAAGGTGTCGATGGAGTTCGCGATGGCTTGAAGTTGATCTCAGGAAAGGTGGATATGATCCTGTCGGAACTGGGAATCGAGGTAGTCGCGACGGTCGGCGAGGATTTCGATCCTGAGATCCATGAGGCGATGCTAAAGGTCGATCAGCCGGATGCACGTAACGGTGAGATTGTCGAGGAGATCGAGAAGGGATATCGCTGCGGAGATCATCTGATTCGAGCAGCACGGGTCATCGTGGCTCGCACCGAGCCCGCATCCGAGGAGGCGTGAAATGCCAACCTACGACTATCTATGCGAAGGTTGCGGTCACTGCTTCGAACTGTTTCAAAAGGTCGATGAGAAGTTCAAGCGTACCTGCTCAGAATGCGGAGAAAAAAAACTCAAGCGCCTGATAGGAGCCGGAGGCGGAATCATCTTCAAGGGCAGTGGATTTTACGAGACTGACTACCGCAGTTCTGAATACAAGAAACGGCAAAAAGAAGAGTCGGGAACTGCATCGAAGGAGTCGCCCAAGAAGGAAAAATCCGACGGCGGCAATCCGTCCAAGTCGAAGAGCAAAGATGGATCCTCATCTTGAAACGCAAGGTGCTTTGCCCCGTTTGCAAGGACCCTGACTCTCCGGTCCCGGAGGGATCTCGCTGCTTTCCCTTTTGTAGTGACAGTTGTCGGGATCGGGATCTTGGTGGTTGGCTACGAGATCAGTACAGGATTGGCCACCGACCGCTGGAATCCGATGACTTTCCTGACGGGCTGCCAGCAGACACAGACCGATGAGGATGGGGGACGAGGTTTGCTTGCCAATTACCTGGAGGAATCACCGCAACTAAAGGACAACAGGTGTCAGGGATGAATCCCTGACACCTGTTGCTCGTTGACGCGAAGTACCCTGGAAACCGTGGTTACTCGCCACTCTGATCGACCAGCGATCCAGGAAGTACCTTGCCTTCGCGGATTTCCTCCACGGGCACCTTCTGCACATCACCACCGGCGTATACGACCATCAGGAATTTTTCGTGATTCTCATCGATGCCATTCTCCTTGTCGCCGATGGAATCATCGGCCCCGAGAGCAGTCGAAGCGCTGGTGGATGCCTTTGTCTTTTTTCCGAGCCAGGCGTATGAGTTTGTCATTTCATCGAGGACAAACTTATTCCTGTCATCTTTCTCTGCTCTTTCCTCGGTGGACGCCGGGCAGACGAAGACATCGGGACTGAGGTCGGATCCCTCGGAGGAAGCAAGAAGAACATTGAGCGACTCGTAGGCAGGAGGATTCTTGCCTTTTGCGACCGGGAAGAAGTTCCTATCCAGTGCGAAAGCAATCGCTGCTTGTCCCATGTTCCTGAGGTTATTGGTGCAACTGACCTCGTCGCCTTTTCTGAGCGCACTGAGGATGTTCCCCGAAAACATTGCAGCCAATGTGCCGATGATCGCGATCACGACGAGCAGTTCCACCAGTGTGAACCCGTCCGATCGTTCGCGAAGGTCAGAGGTCTTCTCGTGAGAAGCCTGGTTTCTCATAATTGTCATCTCCTTCCGGGTGGGGCTTGGGATCCTGCTGGGATTCTGGAGGTACTCGCCGGAAGACTCCCTGGGCAGGATGCCACCGGATCCGTCGAGATCCTCCAGGGCTCTGGGACGCCCCGGAAAGACATCATAAGCCCCCTGGAATCGATTTGCCAGTGTTCGGGTCCGTTGACACCCAGGATGTTCGGTTGCTATGATCCTTGCTTCCACGCCATCGATCGGATCCCTCTGCTGGGGATCCCGAACTGCTGGTCGGAAATACCTCGGAAAGATCTCGATTTCGATCGAGCCAGGAAAGTAATCGGGAGCCGATGGGTCCAGTACTGGACATGTCATCGCTGGCTCTCTCGGGGAGGCAATATCATGATGGACGCTACTGTGCTGGAGACAGGGTCACGAGTGATTTCAACACGGGGCAACTGGGCGAGACCCGGAATGGCCCTGTTGATGGTGATGATTCTGGTCGGGTCCTCGGGTGGAGTCGCTCCACTCGGTGCTCAGGACGATCCGGGGATTGCTCGTCTCGAAATGAAGTTCGAGAGACCTCGGCAGATCACTGTCTTTGGCGGCAAGGGAAACGATCTTCGCCCGGATGGCGTTCCAGGGAGCGGCCGGACCTACTGGTATCTGCCCTACACCATCGAGAACAAGAGCGGCATCGACTCGACCTTTCATCTCGGCATGAAGGCCAGTTCCGACAAGAACCGTCGCTACGCTGACATCGCCCTCCCCTGGGTAGAAAAAGCGGTCGAGCGTCGTGAGCGCAAACTACTCTTCTCCCGCGTCGATATGCTCAAGAAAAATGGCGCTGGAGAACTGGGAATCGATTTTGCCGCAGGAGATAAACGTGAATGTGTTGCCATCTTCAATGCCATCGATCCTGAAGCGGATCGAATCGTCATCGATGTCCATGGGTTGATCGACGATATCGAGGTCGAGGAGTTACCGGACAACGGAGTCAGGCTGACCGAGCGGGTATTACGGCTGGAGTTCCATCGTCCGGGAGACGAGTTCTTCACCTCGATGGACTCTTTCCAGTTTGAAAAGAAGAGCTGGGTCAATGTGACCCACGAATTCCCCGGATCCTGAGGGTCTGGAACCGATGGGCTACGACAGGGGGAGATCTGCAGTGACCGCGGATCATCGCGATTTTCTGCAGCGGCTGTCTCGGCAGGAGCGAACGCTGCTCGTGCTACGAGAAGAACTTTATGAGGGATCGTGGAAAGAGATGATGGTTGACCTTGAGGCACGTCTGAAAAAAAAGCCTCATCTGTTTGAACTCTCTGAGACGATCGAAGCGGACATCCTCAGGATAAAAAAGTTGATCGAGTACGAGAACCAGCATGACATCGACCTCGGGGAATACCTCGAGGATGAATAATAGACCAGGGGCCTTGTCGATCACTCCGGTGAGATTTCGAGGTTCTGGAACGGGAGTAGCGAGCGAATGAACTCGAGAGCACCCTTGGCCTTGGTGGCCAGCATCATCCTGACATCGTTGGCACCTCTCATCGGCTGCGGTTCGGGAAATTACTGGAGAACTGATACGACTCCAGATTCTGAAGCCATTGCCAGCAATCCCGTCGATGTCACCTCCTCGCGCGGGGGCGAAAGATTCAGTGACCATCAAGTCGGGCCGCTGGGCCTGAACGTCGATTGGTCATACCATCACCCGGGCAGGATTCATCAGGCCTTCGAGGCCAATGGCAACGTCTACCTCGTCTCCTCCAGCAAGTCGAACGACCATTTGCTGGTCAAGGTGAGCGGTGAATCTGGATTACCTCAGTGGACCTACCCCTTGCAGGTACCGCTCGACTACGCTCCTTCCGTGTACGTCTACCCCGAAGAGATTCGAGGTGAGAATCCGGATGAGTTATTCATTGTTGAGCGGGGAATGATTCACTGCATCGATGATCTCTACGGGGCCAGGAACTACCGAATCCGTTGCAACTTCCCCATCTCGACTTCAGTTGCCCCTGGCATCGATTACCTTGTTGTCGGTGGCTTTGACATGCGCATCTACGGTGTCTCTAAAAAGGACCGATTCGTCAAGTGGACCTATCTCACAGCTGGAGGGATCACCGCAACTCCGACCAATGTTGGAGGGCGGAGCTTCGTCAGCAGTGAGGACGGATCGATCTACTGCGTCAGGCAAGGTGGGGGATATACCAAGGGCGATAGTTGGACCTTCAAGACTCTTTCTTCGATCGAAACATCGCCGACCGTCTCCGCAGATCGAATTTACATCGGTTCCCGTGACACCAAGCTGTACTGCCTCACGGATGTGGGGGATGAGTCGTATCTCAACTGGCAAGCCTCACTCGGGCTGCCAGTACTCAGCAGTCCAGTACTCGCAGGAAATTCGGTCTACGCGACGCTGCGAGATGATCGTATCAGCGATGCACCTCAGCAGGTTCTCGCATGCCTCGATATCGCCGATGGGAGCGAGAAATGGCGTCAAGGTGGCTTCAGTAGAATCATTTGCGCGACCCGGGATGAAGTCTGGGCGGCCGGTGCCAGTGGCAGTTTGAACTCACTGGATGCTGATGATGGTTCGCCAAGATGGACCCTCGACTGTTCCGGTGCGGTTGGGATGTTGACGCTTTCAACTACCGTGGTCGCCGTGGTCGATGGAACCGGACTGGTCCAATGCATCTCGAAGCAGCGTTGATCTGATCTGTCGGAGTCTGTTGCCAGCAAACGTGAACCTGGATTGAAACTGCCTCGAAGGAGGCACCGCTCAGCGCCTCGATCGAGCCAGAATCCGCAGCAGGTGATAGGACAGTTCCTGTTGGTGTTCCGGATCTGCAATCTGCAGTGATACCGGCGCACTCGGTCGGTCGGAGCCAGCATCCTCCTCGCCGGCGTACCAGCACACGGAATCGGATGGATCGACGACCAATGGCCACTCTTTACGAGGGCCGGGTGGGACACCACGAATTCGCAACTCTTCATCGATGGTTGCCTGGCGTCCAGGGCACTTCTCTCCCCTGTAAAGAGTACGAATCGTCAGTGGGTGGTCCACGAGTGATGTCCATTCAATGCCCTGCATCACTCGATGCGATCCCGGCTCCATCTGAATCCTGATCGGAGTTGCGGCAGGCTGAACCTCCGGGGTCGGGCCGACGTGGAGCCAGCCTCCGCATCGCATCGCCCTTCTTGCTCCGGGAAGATCGAGTGAGGCGGAGCGAGAAGTACCGGTCGCGAGTCTCTCCAGCGATGTGAGGTGTTCACGGTTCAGGCCGCCTTCCTCGCCTGAAGCGAGGTGCACAGCCTGGCGCAGCAGGTCTCCGATCTCGGGTCCCTCCACAATTTTCCAGCATTCGGGTGGAAGTGAAATCCTCGAACCGGAGAGGTGTGCTAGCTGCAGTGCCGAGTCAATTCTTCCTTGTACGATGTTCCAGCGCATTTTTGCTTCGTCCGAAAGCGCGAGAAGGTGAGCAACGACCTCCGGTGATTCACGCTTCAACATCGGGAGCAGGTCAATTCGGATCCTGTTTCGACGGTGATCTCTGGAGCGATTGCTGAGATCTTCGATTCCCGCGAGTCCCACTTCCTGCAGGTACTGTTCGATCTCGGATCTGAAACAGGTGAGTAGTGGCCGGGCGATGGTGAGTTGGCTCGAATCGATGTGTGAGACCCCCTGCATCGCCCGGAGCCCTCGGAGCCCACAACCACGAAGCAGGTTGCCAAGCACCGTCTCTGCCTGATCGTCTCCGTGATGACCGGTCAGTAGAAGCGAAGTGGATCTGGCCCGGCAGATCTCGGCAAAGCGCCTTCTTCGAGCGTCTCTTCCGGCGGTTTCGATCGACACTCCGGGACTACTTGCCGCCATCTCGATCGGCTCCGATACGACATGAAGCGGAACCTGCAGTTGAGAGCAGACCTGGGCGCAGTGCCTGGTGTCGCGGTCCGCTTCCTCCCCGCGCAGGCCATGATGAACATGGAGCGCTTCACACCGGGGCCGGTCCCCCTGAGCTTGTGACCAGCGAGTACACAGAGAGAGCAGTGCAACGGAGTCCGCCCCTCCAGAGAGAGCGACGACGAAGCACTTCAACCCCGCAGGGACGATCCCGGTCATGAAACCGAACACAGTGGCAGGAAGTGAACTCGCCATCTTCACTCCAGAAAATCAACCCGAAGGTGGAGTCGGATGGGGGGAGTGATCACAGATGGTGGAGGCGTGAGTGGATTCAGAATTGCGATGGCATCACGAATTGCGATACCATCGATCTGGATTCCAGGTGCAGGGCGCAAACTGATGTCAAAGATCCATCCATCGGCGTCGATGTAGAATCCGAGAAGGCAACTGGCCTCGCCCGGTCCTTCGGTGATCCTTGTTTCCTTCTGTTGCAACTGAGCCAGGTTTTCGCGGATCTTCTCTCTCACCTCGAGCATCAACCATCGCTCTCTGATCAGATCCCTGGCGAGTGCATCTCTGGTCTCTTCCAGCAAGGATGAGACGCGGCTGCTGTCGTGGGCGAGGGTGGCCTCGACCTCGGTGGAGACAGGAACTGGGATCATCACTTCCTCGATGACTTCAGCCGTGGGCGGGAGTGGCTCTGGGCGCTGATCTTGCTCGGCATCGATCAGCATCTCCGGCTCTTCTGACTGCATTTCGGATTCATCGATGGGTTCGGCCTGGGGGGCTGGATCGGGCAACTCGGAAACCGATGTGTGAAGAGTGATCCGTTGTTCCGGTGTAGTCTGTGAAGAGGCTCCCGGAGATGGGATCAGTAACAGTGCCATCAGGTGCAGCATTACAGATCCGATGGCAGCGTTTTGCAGCAGCACATCTCTTTGTCGTCGAGGCCGCTCCTGCTCGGGCGAACTGGCAGCCGCACTGGAGGTGGCAACGGAAGCGGCCACCCGGTGGAGGAGTCGCCCAATCCCCTTCGTGAAGTGCTCGAACATCCCGACTCCCCATCGAACCACTGGCGATCAGGAACCGGAGTCCAGCCTCCGGATCCATGCCTGTTGCAGTTCGAGCAAGGTATCTGCCCGGGTGACCTTGCTCAAGCAGTGCTCCAGTTCGGAAGTTGCCAGCAGTTCGAACAGGTCAGGCAACCGGATGAGGGGGACATCTTCGATGATCCACGCCACCAGTGACCCGCATGCTGCTCGGTAGACCTCGTCATCGATGCTGGCCTGCATCGAGGTCAGCCGTGAAAGATCTGGCAGCGATTTGTATCGTTTGGCCCGGGAGAGCAACATTCGGTCTCTTGCCAGGGCCAGTGATCCCCTGGAGATGGAACAGATCCCTTCCTCCAGCCAGGGGGGCAGGTCACGAGGTTGGCCCAGGATCAGGGGTAGATATCTGCGCATCATCTCGCGCGGCAGCGCGTCTTGATCCAGAAAAGGTGTTCCTGGAGCCAGATGCAGCGTTTCGGAAAGCATTCGGCCATATTGCATCCGGGTGATCAGGAGCGCCGGGCCACAGTCGAGGCCCAGTGTTTCACGCATCGTTTCGACATCTTCATGGACGCGGAAAGGAGTCCTGGCGGGGGGTGAGTACGGTAGTCTCCACTGCTTCCAGAGCTTCTGATTGGTTCTTTCGAGCAACTGTTGAACGGACGGTTCCAGTGAGGGCATCCCTGCGAGTTCTTGGCTCGCTCGCTGTCGCAATTGATGCTCGATCCTGCCCGGGGCAATCTCGTCTCCGACCATTTCCCGCACGCGAGACAGGTGTTTCGATTGAAGGATTACGGATCCACGGAGGCGAGCGTTTTGAGCGGCAGCGAGGTGGAGAGCCGGCTCATCTGGACTGAGTTCCAGGGCTTCTTCGAGGGAGAGACCGAATCCTCGGAAGGCACAGTGTGCCATGGCGCTACGAACCCTGGTGATCAATTGAGGACGCAAGATGACCGCTTCCATCAACATCGGAGCTGCCGCGGATAGGTCACCAGAATCGTGCATCCTGCGCGCCGACTCGACCATCACATCGACCCTGACGTCTGCCCACTTCCATTGCTCTGACGGGAATCTATCCAGCAGTTGTCCGATCCCAACCAGAGCATCATGCGGCCGATTCGCTTCGAGCGAGAGATGAATCTGTCCTTCAAGGCTGGCCAGCAGTTGTTCCCCCGCGAGAATCCTGGATCGAAGGGGGAGTGTTTCGGGTGTGCTTCCAGGCAGCGAACAGTACTCGTTCCAGAGAGACAGCGCTGGATCCATCTTTTCACGATCGAGAAGCAACTCCACTTCAGCAACCAGGCTTTTGCGATAGATGACAAGCACCTCATCGCGGTGTGGTGAAGCGTGAAACTCACGACGCAGGAAGGGTAGCGCGGAGCCGGGGGATCCTCGCTCCAGACGGCGGTGGCACTCCTCGATGAGCGTTTTTTCGGGGGAAAGACGCAGGATCGTTTCGATCTGGGATCGTCGAATCCACATGCTTCCCTCGGGAACCTGCAGTAGTACCTGCTTGCCGTCGTCGGATACCACCCTTCCCCGCAACATGTGGCCATTCTTCAACTGCACCTCATCGGCAGGCAATGAGGTGGAGCAGATGAGCAGCAGCAATACCCAGTGGATGGCGATTTTAGGGACAAGAAGTCGCCATCCCGATGCATGGGAGCAGTTGACGGGGGTGTACTGCAAGGGCGATGATCCTTTCTCCGGGGGGGGCCATGGCCCCGGATCGATCTCGTAACAGGGTCCATCCTGTGAATCGGCATCCAGGGCGGAATCCTGAAGTGCGCTTTTCGATATCAACCACATTGGCCAGAGAGGCCGGGAAACGTTGGATCACGATCAGTACATGGACCCGGTAGCTCAGCGATATGCCTCGGATGTGATGCAAACGCTGTTCTCACCCGGGCGCAGGGCATTGACCTGGCGAGACATCTGGATCGCCCTTGCAAGGGTCGAGAGGGATGCTGGCCTCCCTGTCACGGATGCACAGGTGAAATCGCTGGAGCAAGCCAGGGACCAGATCGACCTCGATCGAGTTGCCGAGATCGAAAGTGAAACTCGCCACGATGTGATGGCACACATTCACCACTATGGTGAAGTGGCGCCGGATGCCGCGGGTGTTATCCACCTGGGAGCGACTTCCTGCTTCGTTACCGACAATGGGGATCTCGTCATCCTCAAGGAGGCGCTGGGTATCGTTCGAGATCGAATGCTCAGAACGATCCACGCTCTCTCCACATTCTGCAGGGAGTACGCATCCGTACCTACTCTCGGGTTGACTCACCTTCAACCTGCTCAACTGACGACCATCGGAAAAAGATCTTCGTTGTGGCTTCAGGATCTCGTCGAGTGCTACGACCAGATCAAGGATCTGATCGAGCAACTTCAATTGCGCGGATTGAAGGGGACAACGGGCACACAGGCGACCTTCTTGCAACTGTGTGGAGGAGATGGTGATCGGGTAGATCAGTTGGAGCAGGCACTGGCGAAGCAACTCGGCTTCTCCAGGGTGTTTCCGCTATGTGGTCAGACCTATCCGCGTCTATGGGATCACCGGATCGTCTGCCGGTTGACCGACATCGCGGTCGCGATTCACAAGGCAGCCACGGATATCCGCCTGTTGCAATCATGGGGAGAAGTGGAAGAACCGTTCGCATCGACGCAGGTGGGTTCTTCAGCGATGCCCTACAAACGGAATCCGATGCGCTGTGAGAGAATGTGCGGACTCGCGCGTCACGTGATGACGATCGCTCCCGGGCTGGCTCAAATGGCAGCGAACCAGTGGATGGAGCGAACTCTGGACGACAGTGCACAGCGCAGGGTGGCTCTGCCGGGCGCATTTCTTGCCATCGATGCCATCTTGATCACTGCCAGAAACGTATTTTCGGGGCTGGTCGTGCATGATCGGGTTCGCTCGCGCAGGATTGAAGAGCATCTACCGTTCATTGCTGCAGAGGAGTTGCTGATGGAGGGCGTCAGTCGAGGAGGGGATCGACAGCAACTTCATGAGAGGTTTAGAAAGCACGCCTGGAGTGCCAGGGAAGCGCTGCTGGAAGGCAAGGAGAATCCCTTGAGGGCGTTGATAGAGGCCGATGATGTACTCGGCGAAGTTGCATCCAGCTTGCCTCCGTGGGATGCCGATCGGTTCACCGGCAGGGCCGCGGTCCAGACCCTTCGATATCTTGACGAGGTTGTAGATATTCTACCCCGACCCGATGAGGATCACCTCACCGAGTTGCTGGTTTAGCATCCGATGCGGGGGCAGGTGGTTTTCAGGTCGAGCCGTGATGTGACAGTGCACGCATCCGGGCGAGACTATAGATGTGAACTGGCGGGGCGCCTCCGAAAACAAGGGCGAACTCCGATCGTCGTCGGAGACTGGGTCGAGGTCGAGTTGACAGCGGCTGTCGATGCTGGACCCGATGGACGCATCGTATCGGTGGAGGAACGCAAGGTATGGATCTCTCGTCGAAGAGATGTGGGCCGTGCCAGAGAGTTGATCCTTGCTGCAAACCTGGACCAGGTTGCGTGCGTTTTTTCGGTAGCACGTCCCACCATCAAGTTTGGAGCGCTGGACCGACTCCTGATGGCTGCATCGTCCAGCAACCTGCCAGCATTTCTGGTTCTCAACAAGGTTGATCTTGGCATCCCCGATGATCTGCAGGAACGATTGTCGATCTATCCGAAAATTGGAGTGGATGTGCTTCATACCTCCGTGGAGTCCTCACTGGGACTGGAAGAATTCGAGGATCGAATCGGGGGAAAAGCAACGGTGTTGACCGGTCCCAGCGGTGTCGGAAAGTCCTCGCTCATCTCCAGGGTGCTCGGTATCGAGATTCGCACTGCCCCTGTCAGCGATCACAACGAGAAGGGCAAGCACACCACGTCCGCGGTGACCTGGCATCCGGCCGGGGAGGGGACATCCATCATCGATACGCCGGGTTTCAGGGACTGGGCACTGTGGGGTCTCGATCCTCTGGAACTGGCCAGTTGTATGCCGGATCTGGCTGCTGAGATCAGCAATTGCAAATTTCGCGACTGCCTCCACCGTCAGGAACCGGGCTGCGGGGTGCTGGCAGCGATCGAGCAAGAACGGATTCATCCGCTTCGCTATCGCTCATACCTTGGCATTCTCGAATCGGTACTGGAAAGACAGGAGCGAGATCGTTGAGCGTGAGGGATCCTGATCTATCCAGCGTCCTACTGGATGGGCCGACCGTGGTGGAGATTCAGGAATGAGTCCTGAAATCGCCAACCTGGTTGCCGCTGCTCGTGAAGGAGATCGAGAGGCCTTCTCGCAGTTGATTGCACTGCATCAGGGTGCTGCAGCCAGCGTTGCGTACGGTATCCTGGGCGACACTCACCTTGCTGCGGATGCCGTGCAGGATTCCTATCTGAAGGCATGGCAACGACTCTCGAACTTGAGAGAGGACAATCGATTTTCCGCCTGGTTCATGCAGATCGTCAGAACTCGGTCGTTGGATCTGCTTCGCCACAGGAAACGCAAGGCACCAGAGAGTGCTACCCTTGACGAGGCCCGAGATGCTCACAGAGCACCAGGGCCTCCAGAGTTGCTGGAGAGGATGGAACGCTCCATCCGCATTCGACAGATCATCGATGAACTCCCGGCGGACTACAGGGAAGTGTTGCTGCTCAAGCATGACCAGGGACGGTCGTACAGGGACATCGCGAGATTGCTCGGCACTACTGCGAAGGGTGTAGAATCTCGCCTGTTTCGAGCTCGCCAGGCTCTCGCAGAGAAGTTGAAAAATCTCGATGGAGATGGAATGGATTCCCGATGAGTTCCCAACAGGATTGCGAACTGATCCGGCGTTGGATTTCTCTATCTGAGGATCATGAACTGACTCCGGAACGGACAGAGATTCTGGAAGCCCATCTGGATCGCTGCGGCGATTGCAGGGCATGGCATGAGCAGTTTCTATCGGGGATGGATGACCTGGACCATGGATTTGAAGAGGTCGTAGGTGAAATCGATCAGTTGCTGGTCGGGAGCCTGAAACCGGGTCAGTTGATTTCAGAGCAGGAATCGCTGGAAGTTTCCCTCGCAGCCGAGCGGGCTGCACCCAGATTTGCAGCGGTGGTTCTCACTGTGCTGGCGAGCATCTCATTGCTCGCCTGGTGGTGGGTTCCGGCAGGCAAGGATTCCGGATTCGATTCCGTGTTCGTGCTTCGAACCATCTCAGAGCAGAGCGTCGTGGAAGTCGACGATGAACAGATCCGGCTTCGCACTGGAATCGCCAACGTGTTGCTTCAATCTGGACAGACGGTGTCCTGTCGCCAGGGCGAAGTGTGGATCGATGATCCGGGTGGAAGAAGTGTCAGATTCGGAGTGGGTGCGAGCGTCACCATCCTGTCCAACGATTCGGTGCACCTCGAAGATGGATTGGCTCGCTTCGATGTCGAACCAGAGGGGAGGGGCTTCGTTGTTTTCACCGAGGAGTTGCAGATTCGTGTCACCGGAACGCTCTTCGAGATGAGACGGTGGGCCAGTCGAGGTCATACGGAGGTTCGGGTCTGGGAAGGCGATGTGGAAGTGATTCGTGGTGAGACGATTCCGCTTCCCCTGCGTCAGGGGGAAATGGTCGAGGTCTCGGGTCGGGGAGGCCTGATGTTCCATGCAGCGCGGGTTGTCGAGGATGGAGTCGCTCCACTGCCACGTGCCAGACTGGGTCCGGTACGCAACCCGGTAGAGCAGGATCCAGATGCTCCCGTTGACCCGGTCGAACCCGGATCAAAGCCCAGCGGTCGAGGCGAACACAAGCCACTGGATGTGCCGGTGATTCAGGATGGAGCTTCTGATGAAGATGGCGAGGGAGAGTGATCTTCCTCAGTTGAGTGCTACTGCTGGTGATCAGTGATGACGACCTCGAAGACGCGACCATCGATGATTCGCATCACATGGTCAGTGTAGGTCCATTGCTCGATGAAATGCCCCTCCATCTGGATCCAGGTCACATCGCCTGGATTCCCGTGCAGCGCCAACACGGTTCTTCTGCGGGCTCCAGGACGGATGTCCTTGGCAAGCGTCTGCTTCTTCGACAGCATGAGGATCTGATCCAGTTTCCCTGCTGTGGTCTGTTCGAGGGAGTGTCTGGTGGTCACCACCGCATGCCCATCGACTTCGGTCAGTTGATTCAAGCGATAGAAATCAAGCTTCGAGAGCCACAGCCCTTCTTGCTGATACAACTGCTGCTCAAGAGCCACGGATTGGAGGGAGAGACGGTGGATCGTCTCGCTCAGAACATCGGTGCCGGACAGGAACTGGCCTCCGAGTCGGATCCACCTCGCTGAATCTCCTGCGACCTGCTCGAGCGAGAGCCACAGTTGCGTTCGTCCATTGAGAGGCGCTTCCCTCATCAGAAAGCGCAGGATCGATTCTTGATCAGAAGCAGTGGCTGTTGCAATTCGCGATTGGTGGTATTCAAGGCACTGCTGCCATGAACTCACGGGGGTGGCCCGTGTGATCGTCAAACCCTGCTGCTGCTGGAGCAACCAGATATCCAGCAGGTATGGTCTGTCCTTGCTGCCCCGTCGAGGGATCTTGACTCCTTCGGGTATCGCAACCATCTGCTCGTGACCGGCAATTTGTAGCTGGTTGCCGATTCGATCCCAGGTTCGTCCTTGTAAGTGGATCAGATGTCCCCGGTGGTGAGCCAGTTCATCTGCGGTCACCACATCGGAGCCTCCCACGGAAGCCAGTATTGCAATGGTCAGAAGGGTCGTGGAGATCATCGTTGTAACTCCTCCACATCGCAGAGTCTTCCGTCCGAGAGCGTGACCAGGATCCGGCCTTGCTCGCTCAGTTGAAGATCAATTGCGATCGCACCCAGTTCCACCTCGGAGGTGATGACACCGTTCGAATCATGCAGACGCAAGATGCCGTCAACCCCTGCGACCCATGTAGAACCATCGCCGCTGCTGGACTCGAGCGGAGCGCAAGCAGCTGCCGAGGGGCTCGGATGCTCCTGCGCGGTCGAGCCGGCGAAGACTGCCCAGCCACTCTCAGTTCCGTAGAGGCAGCGTGGCCCCTGATGGCGAGGAGTGGTCGAGGGCACTGGCCCGAGCGACATCGATCCTGGTTTCCACATGCGTCCGTCGTGAAGAAGCGCCCTTCCATCGGGGAGTATCTGCAGCGCTTCTCCAGGGAGCCTGACAGCGCTTCCAACCTGCTTCCCATCGGTTCCGATTCGATACTGGAAGCGAGCCCGGTCGATCACGAAGAGATCGCCTTCGGCTGACGAGCCCAGCAGTGCGACCGGAGCATTACAGTTGTATTCCCAGCGAGTCTTGCCACGAGAGTCGAGATGAATCACCCGCCCCTCGACATCGGCCAGCACCCAACCACGCTCGAGGCTACACGCTGCAGACCAGGGAGCCCTGGCTGCCGGGCCGAAGGACCGTACCTTCCCACCTTCCCTGATGAGTACAGGTCTACCGGAATAGGGAACAGCAAGTACGATGCCGTTCTTCTCGATCAGGATCGGTGTTGGATGTCCTTCGATCCCGATGACGTGTTCTCCGATGGAACTGAGTTGGTTTACATCGACGATGCGAACCTGTCCGTCTCTTCCGGCGAGTACCAACGTATCGCCAGCGAGCGCTGCCTGTTGAACCGGGCCTGGAAGTGTGTAGGTGCGCAGCGGTCCTCGCACAAGGGCCACTTCGACCGTGGCGGGGGAGGATCCGGAGAGCTGGATCGTCTTGGTGCGACAACCAGGGCGTTCGACGAAGAACTTCATTTCATCACCGAGTGGCAGATCAACGATTGCCGGTGTGATACCGATGAATTTCCTCATCGAATTGAGAACGCGGGCTCCTGACGGACGACTTTCGATCAGCACTGGCACCTGGATACTCTTGAACTCGATCTCGGGCAGAACATCGAGAGCCTCGGGGTCGATGGCATCCAGTAATTTTCTTGCGGCGACCACATCGCCCATTTTCCTGAATTCCTGAGCTTCTCGAATCGAACTCCTGACCTGCATCAACTTTTCTATCCTTTTTGTTCGTTGCATCTGGAGGTCAGCGGATTGCGCCAGCTGTTCCGACTGTTGTTGCTGCTGTATAGCAACTCTTAGCCTGTCGCTCGATCTGGCACCATCGCTGCCTGCAAAGGTCCATGGGTGTTCCCTGGCAACTCTCTCGAATGCGATCGCAGCGCTCTTCATGCCAGAGATGCCAAATCCGCTCGCCTCGATCGATCGAGCTGCTGACAGCAGCCCTTTGGCTCTCCACTCGGAGGAGACCTGCAGCAAACTGAGGACAATCAGGAGTCCTGCAGCACCAAACACCATGCCACGCCGCAATTTTCTATGGCTATCCATATTGGCTCTGCGTTGTCGCAGCACCTCGACATCCTCGTCTTCGAGTGACAGGTCGGATTTCATGTCTCGGAGTAACCGCTCCGCACGAAGCGCAACTTCTGGGTTCTTCTTGTCAGAAATCTGGATGGCTCGGGCGAGGTAGGTTTCTGCTTTCGGATCCTTACATCGCTGCAGTGCCTCTCCCAGTTGAAGCCAGTAACCGGGGTCTGTTCCCCGGAGAGGCTCAGCATCTCGCAAGATGGAACTCAGTTGTCGATATTCGCCGGCACGACGAAGGGCCCTCGTCAATTCGTCGAGAAGCGTCAGCACACGCCGGGTCGGGATGTATTCGCGTAGCGACCAGGATTCGAGCAGATCCTCCAGGGATCCTGGAGCCAGTACCAGCAACCGTTGAAGGCGAATCCATGCACCAGGACCGTCTCCATTGTTCCTGAGGATTTCCACTGCTCTACGGATGAAATCAGCCTGGGCCGACGGATCGTGGTGGGCTGCGCATTCTGCAGCTTCCTCCAGCAGGGTGTGTCCCATCGAGGCACCGGCACGGTCGATGAGAGATTCGTAGAGGCAAAGAGATGAGGCAGGCCTGTCATGCACACGTGCCCTGGCCTCCTTGAGCATCTCTCCATGAGTTGCTTCGCGAAGCTTGCCTTCTTCGATGAATCGATAGAGGACCGAGCAGGTATCGAAACGAGTTGTACTCGCGAGCGCGAGTACCTCATCTGTGCTTCGATGTCCATCTACGAGTATGTAGAGTGAATGAGATTCGGCAGGGGGAGGAGTTCCATCGACAGGTACGAGGATCCAGTGCAGATCCTTGATTCGATCGCGAATGACCTTCCACTCGTCGGCCTGCCTGAGTCCTTCGATGATCACCGACATCGGATCGACCTGGATCCTGGTGACCTGGTGGATCTCATCCTCTGCTGTCGACTGGATCAGCTCCGGGAAGAACTCGAAGGTACCGTTTTCCCACAGGAACAGGTCAAACAGTTCCTCCTCCACCTTGAGGCGAAGTGCCTGGGAGAGCTGAACATCATCGATGATTCCTCGTTCGATGAGAGCCCTACCGAGGAGCATTCCGGTTTCTTCCTGATCTTTTCGCGCCTGCAGTAGATCAGTTTCCGAGACGATTCCCCCTCGGAGCAAGATACTGCGGAAGCGGATCTGGCTCGAGGAGCCGGAACGGACCAGAGTGATGTGGCCAGTTTCGAACACGATCGAGACCTTCTCATCGTTACGTTCGATCTGAAGCGTGCCGGTACGAGCTCCGTGGGATAGGGTCTGCAACAGTTCCTGAAGCCCAAAATGCTCGAGATGTCCGCGAAGGCTGCTCATGTCAAGACTCCCGCTTCATCCGTCGTCGGCGGCCGACAGAGGCCGGAGGTCCCGACGAGCCAGATGCCCCCGAGTCGAGTCGAGGGTAGGATCCCGGGAGAGACCTCGAATAAGGATACAGAATGTCGGTGAGATCCACCAATCGGAGGGAGACAGGAATCGACGCGATTCGCCACGAGAGCCACGATCCTGGCCTCTATGTGCACGTGCCTTTCTGTAGAGTTCGGTGCACATATTGTGACTTCCATGTCGCATCCCTCAGTCCTCCAGTGACTCGCAAGTACACCCAGGTCCTCATCCAGGAGATCGAATCGATCGCTCGGAAGGGGTTCCAGCCGCGTACCATATTCATCGGAGGGGGGACCCCGAGTGCCCTCGACCATCAATCCTGGAGCGATTTGTTGCAGGCACTGGGCAGTCATTTCGGTGAGGGATTGTCCGAATGGACCATAGAAACCAATCCGGAGTCCATCGATGAGAAGAAACTGGAAGTGGCCCTGCAAATCGGAGTGGATCGAATCAGCACCGGTGCTCAGACCTTTGACGAGAAAGGTCTCTCGCTTCTCGGCAGACAACACGATGCCTCCAGGGTGATCGAAGTACATCAGATGATGCAACGGCTCGGCGTTCCCAGAACCAGCCTTGACCTGATTGTAGGCTGGCCTGGACAGGATCACCAATCGGTGATTGCAGATCTTGCTGCAGTGGAGCAGATCGATCCAGACCATATCAGTCTCTACCATCTCAGTTACGAAAAGGGAACCTGGCTCGATAAGATGCGAAGCAGGGGAGACATCGATCCGTTGCAAGATGAGCAATGCATCGACCGTGCAAGGCAGTTCTTATCAGGTTTGACAGACCAGGGATATGAGAGATACGAGGTGTCCAATCTGCACAAGAGAGGCGGAGCGTCACTCCACAATCTCAACTACTGGCAGCGCGGAACCTACCTGGGAATCGGAAGCGGAGCGGCTTCTTTCCATGAGGGCAAGCGGTGGAAAAACCTCGCCAATGTAACTTCATACATCGAATCAGAAGGCTCTCCGAGACGAGTAGATGAGGAGAACCCTGATCGGATCACGGCTGCAGTGGAAACGATCATGCTCCAGTTGAGGCTGGTCTCAGGGCTGGATCTGGCCGAGATGCGCACCTCAACTGGCTTCTCCATCGATCAGATCTGTGAGTCCAGTTTGCGCCGATTCGAGCAACGAGGTTTGCTTCTTCATGAGGAGGACAGGATCCGGATCACTGATCTGGGGTTCGAGATCCTCGATTCGATCATCCTGACGCTGGTCGAAGAACTGGAGGGGGCCTCTGATGAGAAGCGCTTCGACTCGAGCAACGGATCTGATGATGGCACTGCGAATCCTTCGTCATCGGGGCTGGATCGAGGATGACCACATAGCAGAGGCACTGCTTTGCTGTCCGAGAGATCCGGGTGCGAGAGAGTTGCTGGAGGTTCTGATCCGTAGTGGCGCTCTAGCAGTGAATGTGGCCAACTGCGTGCTCAAGATGACCAGAGATTACCTCAGGACGAGAGTCGGAGATGGGCGAAGGCGTCGATCCGAGGATGGTTCTCTGGGGCGCCTGGCTCGAGACCGAGGCTGGCTCACTCTCGATCAACTGGAGGCGGCTGTCAGTGAACAGGCACAACTTCGTAAGATCGGCCTGCGTTTTCGGATTGGTGAGGTTCTGGTTCGACAGGGTGCTCTGACCGGACAGCAGGTTCGGCGGCTACTCGATCTCCAGGGTCTATTGACCCGATTCTGTCGCCTGTGCGGCAGTGTAGATCTGGAACCTGGCAGTTGTCGAAACTGCGGAAAGCCGCTTCATGCGGCTCCGGCTCTGGGTCCGGTTGTTGCAGATAGCGAACTTTCCGATGACCTCGTATCGAGCTCCTGACACGGTTTCCGGGGCCATTTGGCACCATCCTGGATCTCATCCTACTCTTTAGCGTGGACCATCCCCCCGCCCGGTGGGTGGTCGGCCAGGTAACAAGTAGGGAAATTGCCGATGAATGAAGACAAATTGAAATCAGTCACCGAGGAGGATCTGATCGAGGAGTCTCCCACAACCTCTCCCCCCGCTGGATCCGCCAAGGACCCGGTCGAGGAGACGGAGGTCGTCACTCCCGATACGGACCTTGTCGATCTGAATCAACTCCATGAGGATGATGTCATCGTGTTCCTCGATGACGATGAATGCATCGAGGATCAGCAGGATGTTCCTGTATTGCTGTCGGTGAGACCTGGTGAGGAGTCATGCTCCGAACTGGAGGATCTGCCGGAGATTACAGCTCAACTGATCGACGATCTCCCCGATGTAGAAAATGTAGAGGATATCACCAGCCTCGTCGAAGGCTCGGACCCGACCTACAAGGATGAACTGCTGAAGGTGACGCATCGCGTCATCGACAGAGCTCGTGAAGTAGCCGAGCGCGCTCGTGAGCTTGCCGAACAGGCTCGTGGACTTGCCATCGAGCACTGGAAGCCAGGGGTGATAGCAGCATCGCTTCTGTTCGGCGCAGTCCTCGTCATCTTCCCATGGGGGAAGAGTGGTCCAGTGACCGATGATCCGGTGACCTCTGCTGCTGTGGCTGAGTTCGAAATCTGGGTTGACGATGTGATCGATCAGCACCAGCAAGGAATTGGAGCGAAGAGTCGATGAAGAAGTACACACTCATACTTGGACTGGTCTCAGTGTTGCTGGTGATCCCCTCCGTCCCTGCAGAAGGTGGTACGGTGTTCCTCAAGAATGGCCACGTTATCAGCGGCAAGGTCATCGCAAGCGATGACGAAAAGGTGATCCTGACGTGGCCAAATGGACGGGCGACCTTCTATCGCCGCTTCATCTCGGAGGTGGTGCTGGAGACTTCCGAAAAGGAATATCTGGCTCGGAGACTCGATGCCCAACCACCTCAGCCGATCACTGCTGGAGTCAGACACATCCAGTTGCCTGATCTTGCTGATCTTCTTCCGCGTGCTTCTGCCGATGAGGGTCAATCGGACCCGATAGATGTGGCCGTCGACGACGACAGTTCCAAAGTCAATGAGGCGGTAGACTCTGAGGTGGTGGAAGTGGCTACCGTCGATCCCGAGATGACGGTCTTTCGTACGGCTCAACTCGATGGATTGGGACTGGCTCTGGATGTTCCAGAAGATTGGCATTTCGTGAGTGCCAGGGGAGCCGCAAGGATCTCATCCGAAGATGGCTCGACGATGATTGCGCTGGATCGCTACCGCGGAACCAAACTTCCCACTGAGGTCCTTGCAAACTCGCTCGGAGATCGGCTCGAAGAGTTTGGTTTTGTTTCGTCGAGCACCGGACGAACTTGGATGTTGGCTCCATTGAGAACTGCCTTCATCCATGAGAGTATCTCTCCCGATCAACAGCAGAATTGTCTTCATGCACTCATCGCAGCAAGCGAAGGGACTCTACTGATCTCGATCTACACTCCTACTGATGTCGATTCCGAAACGGAAACATTGATTTCCACCATCGTTTCATCGCTAGGTAGTTCGATAGCATCGCGCTGATTCGACTATTTAGAGCAATAATACATGCCTTGGGGCTTTTACCGTGACACGGTGAAAGCCCCTTCTTCGTGTCCGCACCGGATGGTCTCGAGTGACGACATCGGGCACAAAATAAAAAGTAGATGGAACACGCTGCGTGTTTCTGTAGGATACCGCCGTTGACGGGGAGCACCGGATCACCCGAGGGGAACGGGAGGTGCTTTCCACTGCGCCGGAGTTTGCGAGTCACATCGGTCGGGAAAGTGATGATCTTTCGCGGAACCTCTCGTACTCCAGCGTGGTGAAGGGGAATGCGCTCGCGTCGTCACGACGCACTCTCCTCTCCGGGCAGGGCGACACTGGGGGACGGGTTGGTCCAACCCACTCTCTACAAGCAAGTCGGTTCTGTGAACACGGAGTCCATCCGTGTCGGTGAACCGTTGCGTGATCATCGGGGACCTGGCCACAGATCTGAGAGCGGATCAGGGTCGGGAATCCCCTCCGGGTCGAGTCATCGACCCACCTCTTCAGCCAAGCAAGATGTGACTTGCATGAAGAGTAGTTTCCCACAGTTACTTTCAACGAGTTCATTCTACTGGAGGCTGGATGCAACGGTTGCACCTCATCCTCTAGCGGGCGTCCCCTCGGAGGGGGGCGTGAGCATCAGGGATTTGGGGCAACGACCCCGATAGGAGTTGGCATGGCCAAGAAGAAGGCGAAGCGGAAGAAGGCGAAACGGAAGACCGCGAAGCGGAAAACCGCGAAGCGGAAAACCAAGAAGAAGGCCGCGAAGCGGAAGACCGCGAAGCGGAAGACCAAGAAGAAGACTGCGAAGAAGAAGGCGAAGCGCAAGACCAAGAAGAAGGCCAAGAAGAAGGCTACGAAGAAGAAGGCCAAGCGCAAGACCAAGAAGAAGGCTGCCAAGAAGAAGACCAAGAAGAAGGCTGCGAAGAAGAAGGCCAAGCGCAAGACCAAGAAGAAGGCTGCCAAGAAGAAGCCAGCCAAGCGCAAGGCCAAGAAGAAGGCTGCCAAGAAGAAGCCAGCCAAGCGGCGCAAAAAAAAGTAGCCAAGCCTTCCGGTCAGCATCGACCCTGGCGCACCGCTGCGGTGCGTTCCGAGTCTTCGCCGAGAACTCGTCCCAAGTACGAGTACTGGTGAGGCGAGGGAAGAAGTATCCGGTACTGACCAGGGACGATCCGGAGGGCCAGAGCTCACTGGTTCGGATCAGGTCGGGGCCAACAAAATGGGGAGATGGGGCAGTGCCCCGTCTCCCTGTTTTTTTTTCGGGAATCAGGTATCGGCTCGGTCTCCAGGCATTGCCAGGAGACGGAAGCCAGGAGACGGAAGCCAGTCATGAAGCAGATGAGGACGCAGGGGAAGTCAAATGCCGAGGGGGGGACTCGAACCCCCATGGGCTAATGCCCACCAGGTCCTTAACCTGGCGCGTCTGCCAGTTCCGCCACCTCGGCCTCGAACGGAAAACGGGAGTTTAGGCCTCGGCGACGAGAAGTCAAGATCAGCACCCGATTCGACACTCCACCTCGGCCACATGAGTGCATCAGGGATTGGCGCCTTCGTCGATCCACTGCTGGATCAGTTGGATCTGCGCCGGCTCCAGGCAACAGAAAGGGCCCAGTGGCATCTGGTCTCCGGCGTCCATCGCTGAACAGCCCACAGCCGTCGCTGCCTCGACGTGAGTGCCGCTGATCTTCCGATATAGCCAGCTGGCCTGGGAGTCGTCAGGCTCAACAAGATCATAGGAGCCGCATTCGATCGACGGTGTGTTGACGATCCGTGCGTAAGGATCATTTCCAGCGGTGGTGGACAGATCCAGATCGGCGAAGTTTGACGGCGGGCCGTGACAGAATGTGCACTCATCGACGATGATCTGATAAATGTCCACTTCGAAGGACAGAGGGGGGACGCAGATCGGATCCACATCGCAATCGGGGTCATCACAGTCGATCAGTGTATCTCCATCATCGTCAACGCCATTGCTGCAATCCTCCACCGGTGGTGGGCAACTGCTGGGGCCGGTCAGGCAATCGAGGCCATCCGGGCTGGGATCGGCACCGCAGTCATCGGGGGGCGGAGGATTCGGCCCGCTGGAGAAGAGGTTGGTGAGTATGTAGATGGGGTCGCCGATATCGTTTCCGCCATCGTCGTTGACATCACAGGCGTCGGCGCAATCGGCAGGGCCTGCTCCTGAGAACAGGATGCCCAGTGCCAGCACGGGATCCGCGATGTTGATCACCCCATCGATGTTGCAATCACCACGGGTAAAGAGCATCTGAGCCTCAGCGGTGGACGGCATCAGAAATACAGACCCTGACAGCAGCAACGCCAGCAAACTGGAATAGACGACTTTCTGGTTCATCGGGGACCTCGTTCAGTTCTAGCAGTTCCGACGCTCTCGCCGTCGATCTGGGCCAAATCCACAATTTTCGACAATTCAGCGAGCGCCATATTCCTCCATCATAGCCATACTGCTGACCGCTGCAACTTTCGGTATCGTGGCGAGATGGTGTTGAAAGCACCATTGAATGGCTTCTGTGGCTCGCAACGCACGATGCTTGGCGATAGTATCCGCACTCTCATCGCATCGATCCCATCGCATCGAGAGAATTCGGAGTTCACATGATCAGCCAGCGTGTCCGTACCATACAACCGTCTGCGACCCTGACCCTCAACGCCAAGTTGCAGGACCTCGTCAGAGGGGGACACGAGATTCTTAACCTCAGTGTCGGGGAGCCTGATTTCCCGACACCCCAGTTCATCCGCGATGCAGCGAAGGCAGCGATGGATGCAGGTTGGACTCGATACACCGCGGTGGCGGGTCATATCGAGGCGCGTGAAGCGATCTGCCGTCACGTCACACGAACTCGTGGCGTCGAGGTGGATCCTTCGATGGTGGTGATCTCATCGGGAGCGAAACAGTCCCTCTCGCAGTGCTTGCTTTCGCTGGTGGATCCGGGTGATGAAGTGATGCTGGCGGTGCCTTACTGGGTCTCGTATCCGGAGTTGATCAGTCTTGCGGATGGGGTGCCGGTAAAGGTCCCGACGGAGTGCAGAGACGGCCATCGCCTGACACCAGAGTTGCTGGCCAGGTCCCTGACTCCGCGGACCACCGGGCTGATCCTCAATGAGCCCGGCAATCCGACAGGGACCGTGAGTAGCCCCGAGGAGATCGCGCTGGTGGTTGAATTTGCCCGGGAAAACGACCTCTGGGTCATTTCAGACGAGATCTACGAGAGCCTGGTTCACGACGGAGAACACCAGAGCCCCTACAGCGTCGATCCACAGCGAGTGGCGCTCATCTCTGGTCTTTCGAAGTCCTTTGCGATGACTGGCTGGCGGATCGGCTGGACCGTCTGCAACCCACCTCTCGCTGCGGCGATGGGAACGCTTCAGAGCCAGAATTCTGCCAATGCGTGTAGCGTTTCTCAGGCGTGTATTGCCACGGCACTCGATCAGTTTGATCATCCGGAGCTGGTGTCGATGTATGACTGCTTTCGCCAGCGAAGGGATCTTCTCGTCGAGGGACTCTCCGATATTCCGGGGACACACTTCGCCAGGCCTGGTGGAGCCTTTTATCTGTTCCTGGATGTAACCGAGCGACTCGGAGTCGATGGGGTTGCAGCGGACGCCGATGCATTTGCTCTTCGCCTGCTCGAGGAGAAGAGCGTCGCCGTGGTGCCAGGTGGTGCCTTTGGCTCCGAGGGCTGTATCCGGATCTCTTTTGCCCGTCCAGATGATGAACTTCAGCAAGCGATCGCACGAATTCGCGATCTCCTGTGCTGATCCAGCGTCTCTGGAGATCCCGGCTCTGGTCATTGCCGAGCACGGATGTGTCGGTCAGAATCACCGAGTAACGTGAGTCTCACTGGCTGGCGAACGGCCGAGATCTTCACCGCACGTGGACCTCGAACACAGACCTCGAAATATTGGGACCTCCAACGAGGAGGAAGGGAAAAACATGAGCATCATCCCCACGCACATCTTCACCAGGGCAAGGGCCCTTTTTCTGATCATGCTACTCGGCATGGTTTTTTCGAATGTGATCGCTGCAGAAGTGATCCGTTCTGATTCCGTCACGGATGGAGTCCAGCTAGACGACGACCTCAAGGATATCGAGGCTCGATTTGTCGCCGAACTGGAGAAGATGAAGGAGCAATTCCGGGCCGAACTGGCTCGTGCTCAGGAAGGCCCACGAGCCCAGCTAGAGGTGGCGAGGAACACCATTCAGGTCTTGAAGGCAGAGAATGTCGAGTTGCAGATGGCGCTCGAAGCCGCTCGGGTTGAACTGGCCCAGGTGCGCCGTGCGCAGGCCGATGCCGTGGTGGCGGTGGCAGATCCTGATCGGCCCCGAGGCCAGCTCGGGATTCAGATCGTCGAGATGAGCGAGGAGCAGGCCTCAGCGCTCGAGGTCGATGGGGCCGGCTCGGTCCTGGTCGAGGGAGTGACTGAGGGCAGCACTGCCGATCAGATGGGCATTCGATCGGGCGATGCGATTTTCGAGTTAGACGGTAATGGCGCCGATATGGACCAGTTGATCGCGATTCTCGGTGCGAAGAAGGCTGGAGATCCTGTCACCATCGGGTGGGCTCGCAAGGGAACCGACGGAGTTCTGAAGGTGACGGGCAGGGGCATCATGAAGGAGTGGGCCGAAGCGGTGGAAGTCGCCGAAGTGCCACGGAGCATCCCAGCCATACCGCTGGTCGAACCACAACCGCCAGCACCGGAGCCGCTACCATCGGTCTCACCAGGGATCTCGCTGGGGATCACGGTGGTGCAATCCGATGACTTCGGCCTGGAAGTGGTCAGCGTCGAGGACGGTACCAATGGTCAGGTAGCGGGTCTTGCTGCCGGAGATGTGGTCACTCACTTCGGCGCTGCCCGCATTCGCACCATCGAGGGACTTCGGGATGTGTTGAAGACGACCATTCCTGGTGTCGAGACGACGGTCGGGTACACCCGGGGCGGCTCGCCCTGGACCGTTCAGATCCGCTTTGGAGGCGGTGACCTGGCCGCGGTGCGCCTTGGAGATGCCACATCCGCTTCCGATGCCTCGGATGCAGCAGTGCCGCATGCCAGCGTTCCCGGATTCCTGGGCGTGGCCCCTGTCGAGAAGGGCACGGGAGTCTTCGTCGACGTGGTCATTCCCGGTAGCTGCGCCGAGCAGATGAAACTGCAGGCAGGGGATCGACTCGCCACCGTCGGAGGCCATGCGGTGAAATCCATCGATGATCTGCGCCAGGCCCTCGCCGGGCGCATGGCAGGCGACAGCATCGTGATCGGGTTCGTCCGCTCGGGGGAGGACCCCAGGGTGGTCGAGGGGGTGCTGGGCACCTATCCCACAGCGGAGGGACAATCGGCTGTCCCCGACCCCGATGAGAAGGTTTCGACAGCGGTCTCCTCGTCGTCCCGCGTCGCTGCCGTGGCGACGCGCAGCCCCGGCAAACTGGGCATCATCGTGTCCTGGGACGCAGATGGAGCCCTCATCGACGCGGTCTTACCGGGCAGTGGTGCAGGCATCGCTGGAGCCGAGGTGGGGGATCGACTGCTCAGCATCGATGGAGTGGCGATCCGATCGCTCGATGAGATCGGTGAGATTCTGACCAGCATCGGCTCCGGATCTGCCATCGAACTGGAGGTCATCCGTGGCGATGAGGTCCAGCATCTGGTGGCGCATCGCATGGAGGCTCCGGTGGACCATCCTGTGATGGAGACGGATGTGGTGCCGGCGGCGTACCAGGAAACCCCGGTGCTCGGCATCGAGGTCGAGGAGAATGCCATCGGCATCCTGGTGACCGAGGTGCACGAGGGGTCGCTGGCTCACGATGCAGGATTGAAGCGAGGCGACTGGATCATCCGGATCTGCGAGATGGAAATTCGCTCGATCGAGGACATCCAGGACTCGTTGCAGTACTCGGGGCTCGCCGAGATCCAGATCACGGTTCGCCGCGATCTGCAACTGATCGAGGTCTCGATACCGTTGAACCGTCGCTGAAAGACAGCAGCAGATGGAGCGGATAGCGCTCATCGGTCTGCCCGGAAGCGGTAAGAGCACGGTCGGAGAACTGCTGGCCAGGCGCATCGGCTATCGCTTCCTGGATGTCGATCAGATACTCGAGAATCATTCGGGCTGGAGCGCAAGCCGCTGGATCGAAGAGAAGGGCCTCCCGGCTTTCAGGGCCGCGGAGGCCCTTCTCGTCGCATCCGCGACCGATCATCCCCAGGCCCAGGTTGTCATGGCGACCGGTGGCGGCGTCGTCGAGATGCCAGAGAACCGCCACTATCTGTCGCGCTGGCGCTGCTTCTGGCTCGATGCGAGCAATCCGATCCTGCTCGAGCGCTGTCAGCAGCAGACCCGTCCGCTGCTCGAGGGCGGCAGCCGCAGCCAGTTGCTGGAGCAGTTGCGAAGAGATCGAGAACCGCTCTATCGGCAGCTCTGTGCCGATGCGCTCGAGACCGACGGATCTTCACCATCGGCGGTGGTCGATGCTATCCTGTCGCGTCTCGAGGAGGATGTTTGATCTCGTACCCGATCGTGTTGCTCTTCTCTGGTCTGCTCGGGGGGACTGTGGGGTCCTTCCTGAATGTGTGCATCTACCGCATCCCCATCGAAGGCTTGCGAGTGAGCCATCCGCGAGGTTCCTTCTGCCCCTCCTGCAAGGCTCCGGTGCGCTGGTACGACAATGTGCCGCTGCTGGCCTGGCTGTGGCTGCGCGGGCGCTGTCGAGACTGCTCGAACCCGATCTCGCCGAGATACCCGCTGGTGGAGGCGTTCACCGCTGCCATCTTCGTGCTGATTGCGGTACGCCTCGGAGGTCAATTCGATGAGTTCATCGATTTCTTCACGGTATCGGTGCTGTGGATCTGGGTCTCGACTCTGATCGTCGTCAGTGGCATCGACCTCGACCATCGCATCATCCCCGATCGGATCACGATTCCAGGCACAGCGGCCCTGCTGCTGCTGTCGCCGTGGCTGGCCTGGCTCCCGCACAGTGGAGCCGTGTTCAGCATCGATCCCTCCACGGTGGCCCTGGACCTGAAGAATCCGCTGATCTGGGTCGCTGCGGCGGTGGGAGCCGTCCTCATCGGCGGCGGATTTCACCGCTTCGTGCCCAGTTGGCAGCAGCAGCGACGAGACTTCGGTGACAGTCTGCTCGCCTATGTCGTCGGCGCGCTGCTCGGATTGTTGCTGGCAGTGGCTCTGATCGATCCGTCCCATCTGACCGATTCGCCGCTTCACAGGGTCGTGCTGAGCCTCGGCGGCGCCGCGGTCGGTTCCGGATGCATCTGGAGTGTCGGCTGGATCGGATCGGTCATCTTTCGTAAACCCGCGATGGGGTTTGGAGATGTGAAGTGGATGGGCTTTCTCGGAGCGACCCTGGGTCCGGTCGAGGTCCTCATCTCATTCCTGATCGCCTGTGTGCTCGGCTCGGTGGTGGGAATCTGGCTGTGGAAGGTCAAGGGATCGCGCTACATCCCCTTCGGCCCGTTCCTGGCTGCCGGGGCAGCATCGATGTTGCTGGCGCGTCCTGAATTGGTGTGGATCTGGAATCGATATATCCAGCTGTTGCAGGGCTGAACCGGGGGTCAGTTTCGCCATCTTCTCATCAGGTCAGTTTCCCGGCCCTCCGGTCAGGGGTATGCTGCGCGGCGTCCCTGGGGGCTATCTTCCGGGAGGCGGTGACCCCTTCGGGTCTCTCGTCGCGCCGAAACATCACTGAAAGGGGAGTGATCAGGATGTCATCGATTTCTCGTGGGCTACTGCTATTTCTCATCGTCTCGATCACGGCAGGGTGCCAGACCACCAGTCTCGAACGGACGCTGTCCTACAATCAGGACAAGTTGCGAGAAGCGGAGGAACAACGCGACCGTCTGGAGTTCCAGCTCGCCACCTCCGAGCGACAACAGCAAGAGGCGGTGGCAGAGTTGGTCGGATTTCAGAAGAGAATCGCCGATATCCGCGCCAAGAATGCCGCACTGACCGCAGAAAACGACATGCTCATCGCCCGGCCGATTCCTTCCTCCGCGATCATCGAAGAGATCGGGGAACCCAACCTGGATGGCTTCGATGGAATCGACGGGCTCCAGGCGAGTGCTGTCGGTGGCATGGTGACGCTGACCCTCGACCAGCAGGTCCTCTTCAATTCAGGATCTGCGGATATTTCCAAGCGTGGCCAGCAGGCGCTCGGACAGCTGGCAGTGGTGCTTCGTGACCAGTTCGCGGGTCGAGAGATTCGCGTCGAGGGGCATTCCGATTCGACCCCGGTCAAGAAAACAAGAGTCAAGTGGGCATCCAACTGGGAACTGAGTTCTACCCGGGCATGTTCGGTATTGAGAGAGCTCATCTCGTCCAACGCAGCGGATGCGAGCAGGATTGCTGCAGTGGGCTATGGCGCCCAGCGGCCGGTGTTCGATAACAGCACCAAGGAGGGTCGCAGCAAGAATCGACGCGTCGAGGTGATTGTTTTTCCGTAGCCATGATGATGCGTCAGGGCGAGCAGGCGACAGCTTCAACATGAGGGCACCACACGGTACCCGACCCAGCAGATGCGAGAGGAGCGACCGGGCCAGCCTGGGCGCTCCTTGTTGCATCCTGCAGCACTTCTTGACCGAGTAGGGCAGTTTCAATTCACTCGGTAAGGGAGTTGTTCGAGCGCTGGAGAAACCAGTTCATCGAGGATGCCTCCTCGCAGCCCAGACACCTGCATCCCGGGCGCCACCACCGACCTTTTGGGGTTGTTCCACGGCGTGATTCCGGGATTCGCAGAGAGAGTCCTTTGAGAGGCCGCTGAGCCCCAGTGGAGACCGAATCGACCTCTCGGCTGCGCCTCCCTCTTGGCTCGATGAGGAGCCCAGATGCTACTCTTCCCTGTACTTCCGGGAATTCCACGTGGACCTGTTCTTTCGTCCAGAACCGGCCCCGTGGCGGCAAAAGGAGCCACAATTGAACAACATCGAAGATCTCGTACAGCAGCTGGTGGAGCGCGAAGGCTCCGATCTTCATCTGGGTGCGGGAACCCCGCCCATGATTCGAATTCACGGTCGTCTGATCGCCGCCGGGGATGCAGTTCTCGACAACGACACCGTTCGTCGGATCGTCTATTCGATCCTCGACAACGAACAGGTGCGTAAGTTCGAGAAGGAGCAGGAACTGGACATGGCGTTCGGGATCAGTGGTCTCGGCAGATTCCGCACCAACGTGTTCTATCAGCGGGGAACGGTGAGCGCAGTGCTGCGGGTGATTCCAAATGAGATCCCGGAGATGGAATCGCTTGGACTTCCCATCGACGTCTGCGAGAGCCTCTGCATGAAGAAGAAGGGCCTGGTACTGGTCACAGGGGCGACGGGATCAGGTAAATCGACAACTCTTGCCTCGATGATCGATTCCATCAACAGGAATAGAAACGACCACATCGTCACCATCGAGGACCCACTGGAGTTTGTACACCGCAACAAGAACTGTCGCATCTCTCAGCGAGAAGTGGGAACCGACACCCCCAGCTTCGAGAGCGCACTTCGACGCGTATTGCGCCAGGATCCCGATGTGATCATGGTCGGAGAACTGCGTGATCTCGAGAGTATCTCGGCAGCGATCACCGTCGCGGAGACAGGACACCTGACCTTTGGCACGCTTCACACCAATGATGCGGTTCAGAGCCTCAATCGTCTCATCGATGTTTTCCCACCCCATCAACAGCAACAGATCAGAACCCAGCTTTCGTTCGTGCTCGAGGGGATCTTATGTCAGCAACTGGTCACTCGTTCTGACGGCCGCGGAAGGGTTCTCGCCAGCGAGATCCTGCTCGCCACGCCTGCAGTCCGGGCCCTGATTCGCGATGACAAGGCTCACCAGCTCCCGTCAGCGATCCAGACCAATGGTCGACTGGGCATGCGGACGATGAATCAGTCTCTCTATGAACTCTACCGCACACGCCAGATCACCTATGAAGAGGCGGTCTCTCGCGCGTCGGATTCCGATGAACTCAAGAGGATATTCCAGCGGCAGTCCTGACCATGTCCCACGCCATCACCAGATTCAATCGAAGACTCGGGAAGATCCTCTCTCGCCACAGGCTGGTCGAGGATGAGGCGATCGATGACGCCATCCAGAATGCTGGCGAGCAGGGTTCAGTGACCCGCTCGCTGGTCGAGTCGGGGGCCCTCGATGAGCAGGAATTGCTCGGCGTGCTCGCCCTCGAGACCGGGGTTACCCCGATCGATCTGGGACGATTGCGGCTGGAGGAGAATCCGTGCGAAGAACTTCGCGAGAAGACCGCGCGTTCCTGCAGGGTGTTGCCGGTGTCCAGGAGCGCCGGGGTGCTGACGATCGCCATCGCAGATCCGCATGACATCGTGCAGATCGACGAGATCCGAAATGTGACCCGCTGTCATGTCCAGGCGGTACTCGCCTGTGATTTCCGCATCGAGGAAGCCATCGATCGACTCTACGGGGATGGACGCAAGGAAATCGAGGAAGTGCTCGACGACTACGGCGATCTCGAACTCGAACTGCGAGATTCCAGCGACGAGGATGAGGGCATCCAGGAACTCTCCTTCGAGGGCGACGAATCTCCGGTGGTGAAGATCGTCAATCATGTCATCTACCAGGCGCTGCGCGAGAGAGCCTCTGATATCCATATCGAGCCACAAGAGCGCTCGCTACGGATCCGCTACCGTTGCGACGGAGTGCTCCGCGAGGTACAGCCTCCTCCGGCGAAGCTGAGAGCCTCGATCACCAGTCGAATCAAGATCATGTCGGGCCTCGATATCGCAGAGCGGAGGATCCCCCAGGATGGGAAATTCCAGCTTCGGATCGATGGTCGCCAGGTCGATTTCAGGGTCTCGACCCTGCCGACGGTACACGGCGAAAAGGTCGTGATGAGGATCCTGGACTCGTCCAGCCTCGCCCTGAGCCTCGATACCCTCGGGTTCGAGGAGAAAGCACTGCGCGACATCAGAGATGCCATCACCAGTTCCTACGGAATGATGCTGGTGACCGGGCCTACCGGTTCGGGAAAATCGACGACGCTCTACTCCTGCGTCAATGAGGTGCTCTCCCCGGATGAGAACATCACGACCGTGGAAGATCCGGTCGAGTACCAGATCCAGGGAGTGACCCAGGTGCCGGTCAATGTGAAGCGAGGATTGACCTTTGCCAGGGCGCTTCGTTCGATTCTTCGTCAGGATCCGGACACGGTGATGATCGGAGAGATTCGCGACCTCGAAACGGCAGAGATCGCCATCAAGGCAGCTCTCACCGGTCACAGGGTCTTCTCAACCCTGCACACCAATGATGCCGCCTCGACCGTTGTCCGGATGGTGGACATGGGAATCGACCCCTACCTGGTCGCGTCCTCAACCCAGTGCATCGCCGCGCAGCGCCTCAGTCGAAGGCTCTGTGAGGACTGCAAGCAGGAAGCGGGTCCTTTGCCTGCAAAGAGACTGGAAGCCCTCGGCTTCCTCCCCGAGGAGGCCAAAGAAGCTCGCCTGTGGGAGCCGGTCGGATGCTCCCGCTGCCAGGGTGGCTATCGAGGGCGCTTTGCCCTGATCGAAACGATGCCGCTCGACGATGAGATTCGAAGGGCTGTGGTGGAGGGAGCATCTGCTCTGGCCATCCGAGAGATCGCTCTGCAGCAGGGAATGGTGACGCTGCGGCGCGTCGGCCTGCTCAATGCACTCCGTGGAAAAACATCACTCGAAGAGGTCCTGCGGGTAACGCAGGGGCAATAGAGCCGGGAGACCGAAGTTGAAAAAGTACGAATACAAGTCCAGAAATCCTCAGGGGAAGTCGGTGGCAGGCACCGTCGAGGCGGAAACTGAGTCGGAAGCGGTTCAGGAGTTGCGTCGTCGCGGACTGACCGTGACCTCTATCAGTGGCACTGGAGCGAGAAATACCCTCAAGAAATTCCAGATCACACTGCCGTCCTTCAGCAGAAACAAGAGTAACCCTGCATTCAGGGGACGCATCTCTCGCAAGGACCTGGTGCCCGTCTCTCGGCAACTGGCGACGATGTTCGAGTCGGGGATTCCGCTCGTCGAAGCGCTCGAGGTGATCGAGGAGCAGGCTGAGAATCCTGCTCTCAAGGCTGTGATCGGTGATATCGCTTCAGAGGTTCGTCAGGGCAAGGACTTTTCCACGGCACTGAGTCGCCACCCCAGGGTTTTTGATGACATCTTCATCAATATGGTTCGCGCCGGCGAGGCGAGTGGACAGCTCGATGGAGTGCTCGATCGGCTCGCGACACATATGGAAGAGGCGGAAGAACTCAAGGGAGAGATCCGGGGCGCGATGACCTACCCGGTGGTCAGCCTGTTCATGATCGCGGTCATCAGCGCCGGCCTACTGGTCTTCGTGCTGCCCAATTTTCAGTCCCTCTTCGATGACATGGATGCAGAAATGCCAGCACTGACCCTGTTTGTCATGGGCATGAGCAACTTCGCCCAGTCCCATTTCATGTTGTTGATGATGACGGCGGGACTCATCTACGGCGGTTACAAGATGGCAGGCAAGACAAGCCGTGGAGAGTTGATTCGCGACTGGATAGTGCTGCGAATACCCGTGTTCGGTCCGCTGATCCAGAAGACTGCGTTGTCTCGTTTCAGTGGCACCTTCGCGACGCTGATCCGCAGTGGAGTTCCGATTCTCGGTGCTCTGGAGATCGTCAAGACGACGACAGGAAATGTCTGGTATGCCCGTGCCATCGCTGATTCGGCAGAAGCGGTGCGCCAGGGAGAGAGCCTCGGAGCGCCCCTCGCCAGATCGGGCCAGTTTCCTCCGATGGTCACACGAATGATCAGCATCGGTGAAAAATCGGGCTCCCTCGAGCAGCTGCTCGAAAAGGTCTCGCAGTTCTATGCCCGGGAGGTCAAAGCCACCGTCAAGCAACTGACATCGCTGATCGAACCGTTCTTGATCCTCGTCATGGGCATCATCGTTGGCACCATGGTGATTGCGATGTTCATGCCCCTGCTGAGCGTGTTCGGAGAAATTGGTAAGTAATCACAACGACCGGGAGTGGTGAGATGAGACAGGATCGACCCCTTCAATTCGTCATGCACGCTGGCATTCCGCTGCTGGCCCTTGGCCTCACGGCGATGCTTCCGGTGGGCAGTGGCGGCTGGTCTCTGTCTCTGGTGCTGTTTGCGTGGGCGAGTGCTTCACTCTCGACGTTGTTGCTGCCTGGCCTACGCTTTCGCCCCGAATCGATTGATCTGGTCGGCGCACTTGCTGTCGTCGCACTGACCGGCGGTGTCTCATCTACATTTGCACCGCTGTTGCCGATCGTGATCGTGATCACAGGAGCCAGACGTGGCACCGGTGCCAGTTTGATCCGAGCCACGATCGCGACGCTGGTGCTCGCCTCCGCCACGACCCTGATCTCTTCGACTGCGGGCGCTCCTGCGATCGAGCAGGGAGCCGCAGCGCTGGTTTCGATGGCGATCGCTCTGCACATCGTGGCATGGCTCAGCGGTCGCTTGAATCACCGCTGGCGCGCTCTGGAGGAAGAACACGACAGCGTCATCGTCGCCCTCGAGGAGGGCATCATCGTGACCGATGCGCCCGGTCGAGTGGTTCGAGCCAATCCCTCTGCCCGCAGATTGCTCGAGTTTCCCGAAGGGGATGATTGGCGCGGCCAGTTGCTCTTTGATCTGTTCCGGCGAAAGACCGATGAGGATCTGAGGGATGCACTGGGAGAGCCACGGACGGCTGCCAGCAGCATCGAGTGGCGTCCTCGCGAGGGAACCAGCAAGTTCTTTCAGATTCGCACGACCGAGGTGGACGGTGGCTTGCGAGTCGCAGTGTTTGCCGACCGAACCTCTCAGCGGCGAACGCTCGAGGTAGAAGCCAGATTGGTTCACCTGGAAGAACTGGAACAACTGGCGCTCGGACTCGCTCATGAGATCAGAAATCCACTCGCTTCCTTGCGAGGGGCAGCGGTGGAACTGGCCTCGGGAACCTTGCCACCCCAGCAGGCAGAGCGGATGGAGGCGATCGTGCGACGCGAGTCCGATCGACTCGATCGGACCGTCGATGACTTCCTGGAATATTCGCGGTCTCGCAGGGTCGAGCACTCTGAAGCCGTGAACCTCGCGGAAGTGGTCGAAGAAGTGATCGAATCGGTCAGCGGCCGTCAAGATGCACGGGATGTTCAGATGACTCGTCAGTGCCAGCAGGGCGCAGTGATTCTCGGCGATCGCGATGGTCTGCATCAGGTCGTCAGTAATCTGACGATCAATGCGCTGGAGGCGGGTGCTCAGAAGATCGGATTCGTGATCGCATTGCAGGGCGATCATTTACGCCTGGAAATTTCCGATGACGGCAGCGGCATGACTCCGGAACTGCAGTCCCGGGCGTTTCTCCCCTTCGTCTCGACAAAGACGAGAGAAGGGGGGCTGGGACTGGCGCTGGTGAAGAAGATCGTCGATTCCGCGGCAGGCTGGATCGAGGTGGAGAGTCTCCAGGGTAAAGGCACGACCTTTCTGATCACACTTCCCGTGGCGGTTTCTGTGCCCCGGAAGGTGGGTGCTCGATGAAGCCGGAGAAGCTCGACATCCTTGTCGCAGACGATGAGCAGAGTATGCGTGAGTTTCTCGAGATCGTGCTCTCCAACGAGGGGTACCAGGTGCTCTGTGTCTGCTCCGGAGAGAAAGCGATGGAGGTACTGCGCGACCGTGGCGCGCGGATTTTCATCCAGGACCTCAGGATGGGCGGCCTGGATGGGATGCAACTGCTGGAGACGGCGCGGGAAGCGGCGCCGGAGATGCCGATCCTCGTGATGACCGCCTTCTCGACATCGGATGTGGCGATGGAGGCGATGCGCCGTGGTGGCTTCGATTTTCTGCGCAAGCCGTTCCAGAATGACGATGTCAGGGGCGCTGTACGCAGGGCACTGGAATCCACAACTGAAGACGGCGATCCCCGGCCAAGAAATGTGACGCGACGATTGATCGGCAATACAGCGGTGATGCGTGAACTCTTCGAGGTGATCGAGCAGGTGGCACCGACCGAATCAACGATACTGGTGGCAGGCGAGAGTGGCTGCGGCAAGGAATTGATCGCTCGAGCAATTCACGACGGATCGCCGAGAAATCAGGGCCGATTCGTCGCGGTCAATTGCTCGGCATTCACCGAAGGTTTGCTCGAGAGTGAGTTGTTTGGTCATGTCAAGGGCGCCTTCACCGGAGCCGTTGCGGATCGAAAGGGCGTGTTCCTCAGTGCCGATGGGGGAACACTGTTTCTGGACGAGGTGGCTGACATGAGCCTCCCCACTCAGGTCCGGATCCTGCGTGCACTCGAGGATCGCAAGGTGATCCCGGTCGGCGGAGATCAGGAGATCTCGACCGATGTTCGGATCATCGCAGCCACCAACAAGGATCTGGCTGCGCAGGTGAAGCAGGGCCTTTTTCGTGAGGATCTCTTCTACCGCCTCAATGTCATTCCCCTGCATCTGCCGCCACTTCGTGACCGAAAGGGGGACTTGCCGCTGCTCGCAGGTCACTTCCTGCGGCGCCATTCCCAGAAGATGGGAAAGGCGGTCGACGCTCTCAGCGATGGCGCATGGGAGTCGCTACAGTCGCATCATTGGCCCGGAAATGTCAGAGAACTGGAGAATGTGATCCAGCGTCAGGTGGCACTGGCACGAGGTCGCATCATCGAATCGATTCAGTTGGATCTTCTATCGGCTGCGCCCGAGAACACAACCGTGGCGGCGGATGAGGCCGAGTCGGCGGCGCCATCCGACTCGACTCTTCCTGCCGCGGGCTGTCAACTCGAACAGCACCTGGAACGGGTCGAACGGGACCTGATCCTTCAGGCACTGGAGCGCACCGGAGGTAATCAAACGCGGGCAGCCGGACTGCTGGGAGTCTCCTATCGGCAGATCAGGTACCGCGCTCAGAAACTCGGGATTCGCTCCCGCACGGTCTCGGAAGCACCATGAAACTTCGCCCCCCTCCTCACCAGAGGTTCCCGATGACCGGGATCGTGCTCGGATTTGTCATCTGCATGGCACTGGTGCTCGTCACCGAATCGAATGGAGATCCGGAATCGATCACCGGCGTGGCTTCGGTCTTTCCCGAGACTGGATCGTGGCCCTTCGCGCATGCGAGGGCGAATTTTCACGACATCGATGCGGGTGTTCCGGAACTGAGAGAAACTCCGATCTTGACCGCCCTGGTGGGTGGCGCTTACTCCTTCTTTGGTAGCGGTGTGGCGACACTCAAATTGTTCTCGGTGGTGCCATTTCTGATCTGCATGCTGCTGATCGCGATGGTGCTGGCGAGGCGACGGGGAGAGGGAATCGCCGTGCTGGGGGCACTTGTGCTGGCACTCCAGCCGACCTTCTTGCCCTGGTCCAGTGTTCCGAACACGGTGCCACTGGCGGCGCTGTCGATCCTCTGCATCTCATTACTGGCTGGCGGGCGCTGGAAATTTGCGCCGCATTCAGCGCTGCTGCTGTGCGGCGTTCTGTGGTGGGGAATCGGGCCGCTGGTGCTGGTCGCAGCGCCGGCCTGCTGGCTCGAGTTGATACGCAGGGGATTGCCCCGCAGTCTGCGCCCGAAGGGCTGGACCGTCACCCTGGTGGTGGCCGCCGTGCTGCTGAGTCTGCAGCAACTGGGTGCCGATGCCGTGACGCTCGCGACCGGCTTGACCGGTTCGACGGATCTGTTTCGCCCCGGCCAGGTGCCGTCGATCTTGCTCTCTGACCCGGGCTGGTTGATCGCAGTGGTGGCGGCGCTGATCGCAGGTCCGAGGGGGCGAGATTCTCGATTCAGGCCGCTGCGGATGACGCTGGTGGCAGGGGTGCTGCCCTGGATCATGGCTGGCCAGTTGCCGGTGTTTCCACTCGTCGTGCTGATGCCGCTGGGTGTGTTGCTGGCGCTGGATCTACTCGCTGAACGCGGACGTACGCTGGTGACATCCGTCGCCCCGGTCGGCAAGTCTCCTCAGGTGGCGTTGACGCTCTTCTTCGTGGCCATCTTGCTGGTGGCTGCATTTTCCTCGGCGATGAGCGCCTCTGCTGCGGTCCGGATCGCGATCTCGATTGGCCTCTCCACCGCCGCGGTCGGGATCGTGCTGGCAGTTCGCTCGGGGCTCAACAGGTCGCATGGGATCGGGCTCGCCGCTGCGACCACGGTGGCGCTCTGCTTGCCCCTCAACCTGCACAGGATCGCGCACGAGCAACAGCACTGGGAACGGTCGATGGCGAGTCTGGAGCGGATTGTCCCCGCTGGAGTCGGCATCGGGGGACGCTGGGCTCATTCGCTCGTTTGCGGCTCCAGTCGCCCGGCATCGGTGGCCCTGAATACCGAGCATGTGATCCTGGCCAGGGGGCAAGAAGTCGAGGGACTGGTGCTGGAGAATTACGCCCTGTTCGGTCAGCAACAATCGCTGTTGCGTCAGCGCGGCGTTCCCGTCGGTACCTTCGAGGTCGCCTGCGCACTGCAGCAATCGGGCCAGAGGTCCGAGGCGCGAGCAGACCTGGCTCTGCTGCTCAGGGCTGATCCGGCCTGTTCAGTTGCGTGGGAACGCTTTGCCATCATCTTGCTCGAGGATGGAATTGAGGACCTGGCTGCAGAGTGCCTCTTCTTTGCCCTGCAGGGGGACCCGGAGCGCTCATCTTCGCATCGGCTACTGGCGCAGATGTATGCCACTCAGGGGATGATGAGGGAAGCTCACCATCACATGGTCATGTCGGGAGCGGTTTCGAAGCCACTGACGCTGCCGCTTCTCGCTCCAGCAGCAGAGCCTTCACCTTCAGGTCGCCGGTGAATCCTCCCAGCTGTCCATCGGCTGAAATGATCCGATGACAGGGGAGTCTCAGCGGTAGCCGATTCTTGCCGCAGGCACTGCCGACCGCTCGTGCGGCACCCGGCACGCCGACACGCGTCGCCAGTTGCCCGTAACTGATCGTCTCTCCCACCTCGACCCGTTCCAGCTGCTGCCAGACGCGCCTCTGAAAATCGGTTCCACCGACGGCAGCGGCGTCATGACTCCAGCACACCGGCTCGCCAGCGAGGGCCAGGAGCAGTTCCTGTTCCAGTTGTGGAGGAAAGCACTCGACCACCTGGAAGGCCCCCGGGACCATCGACGTGCACACCTTCAGCGCCACTTCTCGGTCGGAAGCCAGCGACATCGCGAACAATCGCTGCTGGCACCAGAGCACCGCGATGCCCAGATCGATGCCGTCGATGGTGTGTCTGACATGGTGGAAGTGATGGGTCGGTGGCACGCGCCTCCTGGCAGACAGGATAACCGCCGTTGCATCTTGTGGCAGCGGCTTTCCGACCGCATCATCGGTACGGAAGGGAGTCTCGGGTGATCCTGTCAGAAGCGATTCGAGACCCGGTGCATCGGCTGATCCGTCTCGAACGAGAGGATCTGCCGCTGCTCGATGGGGCTCCGGTGCAGCGTCTCCGATCGATCTCACAGCTGGGATTGACCGATCGGGTCTATCCGGGCGCCAGGCACAGTCGCTTCGAGCACGCCCTGGGCACCCTCGAGGTCGCCACCATGTTGCTCGAGGAGATGCGCGCCAGGCTCGGTCTCGACGCGTTGCTGGGTCCACTGGGGCTTCCTGAGAGCGAGCACAACTGGGACCAGCTGGTGCGGATGGCCCGCCTCGTGGCGCTGTTGCATGACATCGGCCATGCCCCCTTCTCCCATGTCAGCGAGGGGCTGTTGCCCGCGGGTGGACACGAGCAGATGACCCTCGCTCTGCTCGAACATCCGGCGGTCGCCGATCATCTTCGTCAGCGGGGAGATGCCATCTGCGATGCGGTGATGCGAATCCTCGATCCGACCGATCTCGATCTGCCGCCGCACCTTCGTTTTGTTCGCTCACTGGTGTGCGGCCGATTTGGTGCCGATCGGATGGATTATCTGCTCAGAGATTCGCACTGTCTCGGGGTCCAGTACGGTTGCTTTGATCTGCCGAGGATTCTCCACACCCTCACTCCTGTCGAGACCAGCGACGGAGTCCGTCTCGGCATCGAACGGGGAGGAGTGCTCGCCGCCGAGGGTTTGCAGTGGGCACGATTTTCGATGTTCACCCAGGTCTATTTCCACCACACACGTCGGATCCTCGATCGCCACCTCATCAATTTTCTGCGCGTTGCGATTCCTGAGGGGCGCTATCCACAGCAACCTCAGGAGTACCTGCACTGGGATGACCACAGGGTGCTGGGTTTGCTACAGCAGGCCAGACGTGACACCACTGCGCCGGGCCACCTCGATGCCTGTCGGATCCTTGACAGAAAACAACACCGGGCAGTGGGAGACATCGTCGAGGGAAGCGATGTCGAGGATGTGACCCGAAGGTTGACCGAGCGCTGCAAGGAACTGTTACTGGGTGATCCAGATCTGGATCCGATCATCGATGTCGTGGAACCTCCGCCGGATCTCGATGCGGGCGCTGCCTTGCCGGTACTTCTCGAAAATCAGCAAGTCCGTTCGCTCGGTGAGATCAGTGCGCTGGTGGGCAGGCTTCGGGTCAAACCCTACGGACGCATCTACTGCAGCCGGGTGACGCAACCGAGCAGTTGAGTCACGATCAATCGATCAGTTCCTGGCGCCAGTAGGCATCGCTGATGAACTTGTCCCAGGAGGACCAGATGGGTCTCGGTGCGATCTTGCGGATCATCGACCAGTCAGGGTGTATCGGTGCGGTGAGAAGTTTCATGCGAGCTTCGCCTGGCGTTCTGTTGGCCTTGCGTTTGTTGCAACTGACGCAAGCGAGTACGCAATTTTCCCAGGTCAACTTACCACCGCGACTGCGCGGCAAGATGTGATCGATGGTCAGTTCCCGGGTTCCCGGGCGCTTGCCGCAGTACTGGCAGGTGTTGCGATCGCGCCGGTAGAGGTTGAGCCTCGAAAAGGTCACGGTTCGATCACCGACTCCGGAATAGGAGGTCAGCACGATCACCTCCAGCGGTGCGAGCCACAGCGACTCCGACTTGATCGAGAGCCCATCGACGAACTCGCGTGCCTGAGAAACATCGTGCCACGACTGCAGGTCATGGATCTCATAGGTCTCCGGATCGATGATCCGGGCCGCATCTCTGGCGACCATGCCGATGGCGAACTTGGCAGGTAAGGTGTGAATCGGCATCCAGCTGCGATTCAGAACCAGGGTCGGGATCTCCAGAGCGGTCAAACCTATTCCCTTCAGCGACAGTGTGTCGGTGTTTCAAGGGTAAGGTGACGCAACGGCTTGATCTAGCACCGAGGTGTGTGGGTGGTCGGTGGGGGATAAAATAATAGCCTCTGGTCGCCGTTAGTCGAAGAGGGCCATCCCTGTCCCTCCCCGAACCCCTGTCGGCAGACCAGAGGCTAACCGCGCATAGGTGCACCGCGCGGATTGAATAACAAAGCAAGTCGAATATCAAATCACGAAGGCCGTCACATTTCTTTGCGAGCCGGAGCATCGTGTGTGCTGGATATCGTTACACTCTTGTAAGCAAGTTGTATGCCAACGCGTGGTTGGCCTTGTTCGGGCGAATGCCCGCAAATTGTGCCGGGTGCCGTGGCTGCATCTGGCCGATCAGCGCGATGGATGGCCACGGAGAGCCGCTCCAGCAGCCCCTATCTACAGTTATTGCTTCGTTTTATGACTTTACATTCAGACATGACTTACCTGTCATTCCGGACCTGTACAACCCCTCTGGAGCGGGCACGATGGAGCCCTCAGGGAGAGCACACATCCAGCCGGGAAGGGACACCATGACGCATCCAGAACCGCTCGCCGAGAGGCACTGCTCGCCGTGCCACGGCGAGACGCCGCTGGCCACCGATTCCGAGCGACAGCAGTGGCTCGCAGAGTTGCAGGATTGGAGCATCGGGGGAGATCACCATCTGGTCAGGAAATTCGTGTTTCCCGACTTCCTGACGGCCCTCGCTCACGTGCAACAGATCGGCGATCTGGCCGAGCAACTGGGGCACCATCCCGATCTGGCCCTCGGTTGGGGGCGAGTCGAGGTCAAGATCTTCACCCACGCCGTCGATGGCCTGACCGAGTTGGATTTCATCCTGGCGGCCCGCATCGACCAGCTCTCGGAGTCAAAGTGACGCCATGATTTGCTCGTTGACGATCGTTTTTGCTATCGATATTTCTGATCGAGCCGCTTCTCGGCTATCACCCGATCCGATGTCCAGACTGCGGTAGTCGGTCGCATCGCCAGTACGGTCGAGAAGGTCGACTCCGGTACCACCGCTGCCAGCAGTGCAGTCTCCGCTATCGATCCCGGGAGGACATCAGCGGTCACAAGCAGTCGTGGCTCCACCCGTAGTCACTCCTTGGCACCTGCGGCCTTGAGGATTTTGATGATCTCCGGGGTCGAACCGAACCTGGGGTTGGCAAACCACAGCGGGGTATAGCCGTTATCGTTCATGGCATTGACATCCGCACCCGCCTCGATCAACAGCGTGACGATCTCCGGGGTCTCGGAACGGGCGGCGACCATCAGCGGGGTCCAGCCGTTATCGTCCCTGGCGTTGAGGTCCGCACCCGCCTCGATCAACAGCGTGACGATCTCCGGGGTCTCTGAGAAGGCGGCGGCGAACATCAGCGGGGTCCAGCCGGCCTTACTCATGGCGTTGACCTCTGCACCCCCTGCCACCAGCGCCGTGACGATCTCCGGGGTCGAGGAGAAACCGGCGGCGAACATCAGCGGGGTCCAGCCGGCGCTACTCATGGCGTTGACCTCTGCACCCCCTGCCACCAGCGCCGTGACGATCTCCGGGGTCGAGGAGAAGCGGGCGGCGAACATCAGTGGGGTCTTGCCGTTCTTATCGCTGGCGTTGACATCCGCACCATCGTCGATCAACACCATGATGGAATACGTATCTGAACCCTGGATGTCCTCATCCCACACCGACAGCAACTTCTCAGTGGCCTCGACCCTCTCCTGCGCCGACGGCTCGCACCCCGGTCCGCAGATCATCACAGTCATCAGTGCAGCGATGCAGATCCGGTTCATCCGTTCCTCCTTCGGTCACAAGCAGTCGTGGCTCCACCCGTAGTCACTCCTTGGCACCTGCGGCCTTGAGGAGTTTGATGATCTCGGGGTTGCTGGCGTACATCAGCGGGGTCTCGCCGTCGTTGTCCTTGGCGTTGACATCGGCACCCGCCTCGATCAGCAGCGTGACGATCTCCGGGGTCGTGGAACGGGCGGCGACCATCAGCGGGGTCTTGCCAAGCTTGGTCTTGGCATTGACATCCGCACCGTAATCGATGATCAGAGCCACGACTTGTGACGGCGGAGATACTAATTTCGAATGCGTAATGAGATCATGACCGGCGGCGCTATGCAGCAAGGTATATCCGCTATTAGCTTTGGTGTTGATATCTGCACCGTTGTCTATAAGCAGTTTCAGGATCTCAGGATCTGAGTAGTATTCGGGGTACTCGATCGGCTTGTAATCAACTGGTCCTCCGGTAGCACTGACATCTGCACCTTCGCTGATCAGTCGCCTGATATGGTCGGCATTTATATCCTCACTCTCTTGAAAAATATCCCAGTGCAACTTCTGGGTGGCCTCCTCGGGTGTCATGGACGGTCCGCACCCCGAGGCGCAGATCATCACAGTCATCAGTGCAGCGATGCAGATCCGGTTCATCCGTTCCTCCTTCGGTCACAAGCAGTCGTGGCTCCACCCGTAGTCACTACCTCGCACCTGCGGCCTTGAGGATTTTGATGATCTTCGGGTTTGTGGTCAGGCTCAATGGGGTCCGGTCGTCGTTGTTCTTGGCGTTGACATCAGCACCCGCCTCGATCAACAGCGTGACGATATCCGGGGTCGTGGAGTGGCGGGCAGCGTACATCAGCGGGGGCCAGTCGTCGTCGTCCTTGGCGTTGACATCCGCACCCGCCTCGATCAGCAGCGTAACGATCTCCGGAATCCTCTTGTTCCAGGCGGCGAGCATCAGTGGGGTCTGGCTGATGTGGTTTCTGACATTAACCTGTGCACCCTTCTCCAGCAGCAGCGTGACGATCTCCGGCGTCTTGGAGAACTGTGCGGCGATCATCAGCGGGGTCGAGCTCTTGGGGTCCCTGGCGTCGACTTCAGCACCCTTGTCTAAGAGCAGTTGGACGATATCAGGGTTGGAGGAATTGCCTGCGGCGATCATCAGCGGGGTCGAGCCATGGGTGTTTCTGGAGTTGACATCTGCACCCTTATCTAAGAGCAGTTGAACGATCTCAGGGGTGGAGGATTTGGCTGCGGCGTGCGTCAGCGAGGTCTCGCCCTTGGGATCCCTGGCGTTGACTTCAGCACCCTTGCTAATGAGCAGATGAACGATCTCAGGGGTGGAGGAGAAACTTGCTGCGTACATCAGCGGGGTCCAGCCCTCGGGGCTCCTGGCGTTGACTTCAGCGCCCTTGTCTATAAGCAGTTGAACGATCTCAGGGGTGGAGGAGTCGCCTGCGGCGTACATCAGCGGGGTCCCACCATCGGTGCTCCTGGCGTCGACGTTAGCGCCCTTCTCTAAGAGCAGTTGGAGGATATCAGGGCTGGAAGAGTTGCGTGCGGCGTACATCAGCGGGGTCTTTCCAAAGTCGTCCTTCTCCCTGGCGTTGACATCGGCACCTTCGCCAATCAGTACCCGAATGTAATCAGCCGTTGCGATGCCCTTCTTACAGACCAATAGCAATTTCTCACTGGGGGACTCGGACGGACCGCACCCAGAACAGATGACCACTGACATCAAAGCAACAATGCACAGCTTGTTCATCCGCACCTCCTTGCATGGAAATATGCCTGAACCATTCCCTTGGTCAATAGGCACCCGTCACTCCCTGGCACCTGCGGCCTTGAGGATTTGTATGATCTCCGGGGAACGGGTGGCGAACCTCAGCGGGGTCATGCCTACGCTATCCCTTGCCTCGATCTTGGCGCCATTTTCCAGCAGCAGCGTGACGATCTCCGGGGTCGAGGAGTTGCGGGCGGCGAACATCAGCGGGGTCGAGTCTGTGATTTCCCTGGCGTTGACATCAGCACCCGCCTCGATCAACCGCGTGACGATCTCTGGGATCGTGGAGTGGCGGGCGGCGACCATCAGCGGGGTCCAGCCACGTTCGGTCTTGGCGTTGACATCAGCACCCGCCGCGATCAGCAGCGTGAATATCTCCGGGGTCGTAGAGTCCTGCGAGGCGGTCAACAGCGGGGTATAGCCTATCTTGTCCCTGAAGTCGACATCAGCACCCGCCTCGATCAGCAGCGTGACGATCTCCGGGGACTTGGCGAACATCAGCGGGGTCTTGCCGTCGTTATCGTTGGCGTTGACATCCGCACCTTCGCTGATCAGTAACCGGATGTAATCCGCCCTTGAACCCTTGATGTCCTTATCCCACGCCGACAGCAACTTCTCAGTGGCCTCGAATGCTTCTCTTGCCGTTGGTGCTGGCTTTTGCTGCTGCCCTACGAAATACCCGACTCAGATTCCCAGGGAGAACATCATCAGCAACATGAGCATCAAGGGTGATGACGATCTTCGTGGTGCGTCCATATCGTCTCCTTCGGCATTGAAGATACCTGAATCATTCCGCCTGGAATAGTCGCCCGCTGGACGGTCTACCCGTGCAGTCGTCAAACTCACTACATGGCAAACAGTGCATCCGTCCGACTACAGAAGGATCGGGACGCAATCGACGCTCTCATGGACGGGGGTGCCGTGCAGAGATGCGGGTGATATCGAATCTTTCCCTGAGCGATGCGGTGGTGATCGAAGGCTGGGGCGATCTCCCCCCTGGTGACCGACCACCGACGCGTTGGGAACGGATACAGGCGGCAAGCAAGGTATCCCTAGCACACTTTGAGGAACACGAGGCGTATCACGATCCGGAGGCACCGGACCATCTGATCGGGGAATCCTACGAGGAGCATGAACTGTTCTGGGATTCGTTTCCGTGGGACTGATCATTCCTCGTAGCGTCTGCTCGGTGGCCGCTCGCCGGGCAAGTGCCACACCCCATTCACGGGATCCCACACTTTCTCCGTTGGGGTGTTGGCATACTTGGGATCGAAAATCATAATCAGCAGTGCGCGGATCAATTTCGGGACGAACCAAATCAACCAAAACGGTGTACACACGGCGTACACGGGAAACCAGATCACCGGGAGGATCAGAAGCTTGACGATGGTGACCAGAAATCCATCCGAGTCATCCATTTCTAGGAAACTTGGCACGCGCGGCATCCGGCGGCCTCCTTGTCACTCCACCAACTTTCAAGAGTTGGAGTTTGATGCTTCGTCTTTTGCTTCTTGGTTTGCTTTCTTTAGGGCCGGCAGGGCATTCTTGATGGCTACCGCAGCGTACAGAGGGCTAAGCGCAATATGCCCTACGGATCGGTAGGCAAAGCCTATGAGTCGACCCGGGACAGAAAAAGCCACTGAATTTGTAAAGCCTTCGAAGAAGCCGCCAATAAATCGAAAAACGGGCTTGAAGATTCCAACGAGAGAGGTGGCAGCTGGAAGCACTGCCCTGACCACGATCTTCGCTATATGAACAGAGCGATGCAGTAAGACCAAGGCAGTATGCAGGAGACTTGGCTGCGACATATACCCCCCTTCATGCCACCAACCGTACCACAATATGGCCCTGACCTCACCGGTGGTTGTGGTGCGTTACGGCGGGTCCTTTCCAGGGGGGGGAACATCGCGGTTGCCGTGGGTCGCTTGTAAAAAAACGATTCTCATCAGCGATTGCAGGCCGCGACAGTCCACCCGGTTGCCCCCTCTTCGCACCGCCCCAACCCTCCCGGGCCACAAGTGTGACTCGAGGGGAAACGGGGGGGCACTGCGCGGCCGGTGACCGAGACAAGATGCGACTGCCCCGAACGGAGATCATGAAGGACCTCGACCACATCGCCCCCCAGTTGCAGGGCCTGGCCGTCGCTATCCTTGGCGTTGACATCCGCACCTTCGCTGATCAGTAACCGGATGTAATCCGCCGCGGAACCCTTGATGTCCTTATCCAACGCCGAGAGCAACTTCTCATTGGCCTCGAATCTCTCACGCTCCGAAAGTCCGCACCCCGAGGCGCAGATCATCACAGTCATCAGTGCAGCGATGTAGATCCGGTTCATCCGTTTCTCCTTCGGTCACAAGCAGTCGTGGCTCCACCCGTAGTCACTCCTGGGCACCTGCGGCCTTGAGGATTTTGATGATCTCCGGGAAGACTCGGCCGTTGGCCCTGGACAGCGGGGTCCTGCCGCTGCTGGCTCTGGCGTTGACATCCGCACCCGCCTCGATCAGCAGCGTGACGACCTCCGGGGTCGAGTTGCGTGTGGCGAACATCAGCGGGGTCTGGCCCATGCCGTCCCTGGCGTTGACATCCGCACCCGCCTCGATCAGCATCCGGATGTAATCCGGCCTGTAACCTGAACCCTTGATCCTCTTTCCTACATCCCACGCCGACAGCAACTTCTCAGTGGCCTCGTATCTCTCAAGTTCCGACGGTCCGCACCCCGAGGCGCAGATCATCAAAGTCGTCAGTGCAGCGATGCAGATCCTGTTCATCCGTTCCTCCTTCGGTCACAAGCAGTCGTGGCTCCACCCGTAGTCACTCCTTGGCACCTGCGGCCTTGAGGATTTTGATGATCTCCGGGTCGTCGGCATTCATCAGC
>Ga0310120_10000163_pt1 | contig 53856 bp, 53 predicted proteins | sample CB27_AW_983_MG_FD_203506 | JGI IMG/M metagenome (GOLD analysis project Ga0310120, IMG submission 203506) | Marine microbial communities from Western Arctic Ocean, Canada - CB27_AW_983 | ecosystem: Environmental > Aquatic > Marine > Oceanic | place: Canada: Western Arctic Ocean | collected...
GTCGTACTGTTCGGGATTAGATCGCCGTAGCTGGCAGCCGATCCCGTGGGCGCCGCCGTTAATAAATACCAGTCCCGTCTAGCCGCTTCGGTCTGTCGGTCATGTCAAAAAGTTTAGTTTCAACATTTCACTCCCCTTCCTGCGCAATAAATGCATCCGCCTCGTCCTTGTTTTATTGACGAATGTCGCGGTGTTACTTCGCGTCCACAGGCGTCACATCTACATCGCCACGGGATCTTCGATCCTGGATAGGGCTCTAACGGTGTCACGCCAGCCGCGGCCATTAACTCTCTCGCGTCCTTTTCGTTGACTTTTCGAGACACTGAACGTTTCTTGTTGGCGCAAGTTCGACAACCGCCACCGTTACTTTTCACATTGTGGAACGAGGGCGAACACCTGGTTCCACAAATCGTGCATTTACACAGCCACGCAGCCTTAGCCCCTGGATAAGGTTCCAGCGGTAGGAGCCCAGCTACTCGCATCACCGGCACCGTTTCAACGTCAGTGAAGCGACGAGACGATGACCTTTGTTCAACGCCACAGAAGCGGCATCCACTTCCTCTCTTCACGGACGTGTAGAGCGGCGTAACTTCGTGGCCGCAGCTGCCACATTTGCATTTCCATGGGGTATCGGCGCCTGGGTACGGCTCAAGAGGCGTGAGTCCAGCCCTTTGCATGACGGGCAAAGTTTCGGCGTCGGTTAAACGGTGGCGCATAATGCCATTTTCAGGTCGGTCTCACTTCGACGCACGTTGCCTTTCATCAGCTGGATACCACCACATGACGATCGCTGAGATCAAATAGGCCCCCGCAGCAAAGGCCCACGCCCACCGAAATGCTGTGACGCTAGATGCGTCCCGGTTACCAAGGATGGCAAGCGCAGTGGCCGCTCCAAGGCCTTGCACGAGTCGGCGGTTGGTCTGTAAAGCAGCATTGCCTTCTGCAAGAAGGTCATCGCTTAATGAGTTAAGAGCGGCACCCATGCCAATGACCCCGACCTGGCCACCTCCCCAGCCAAAGACGACAAGACCAACCGCTAGAGCTAGGAACGAGGGCTCGTTGTCAAGAGTGATCATCCACCAACCGATTCCGGCCGCTGCGATTAACCCACCTGTGCTGAGCACCATTCGGTAGCCGTGACGGTCCGCGTAACGGCCGGCTAGCACCGAATTAAACGAGAGAAGCATGGGAACAGCCATCGCTAAGCCACTTTCGATGGTCGACCACCCCCAGACATTGACAAGAAAGAGTGGCATCGAGAAAAACCAAGCAAAAATGGCAGTCTGGGTTGCAGTTTGGCTGATCAACGCCCACACGTACCGGCGATCGGCGAACAGTTCTGGACGAATAAGCGGATACCGATGTCGCGTTACTCGAACACCGAACAAAAGCAACAACACCAACGCCACAGGGGTTACAAGCCACCAACGCTGCAGAATCACTAACGCCAACGCAGATGCTCCTGAGCCGCCAAGCAGGAAACCGAGGAAATCGATAGGGCGTTTTTCACCTTTGCGTTCGTCAAATACTTTGGGGGCAAAAACTGCCGCGAGTACACAAAGTGGGATCGGAAGCAGTAACCCGGCTCGCCAACTAGTAAGGGTGACAAGTGTGGCCCCGACTACAGGCCCCAGGAGCGCTGCCGTGGCTCCGCCAACTCCCACCCACCCCATCGCTGTTCCTCGACGATTAAGCGGGAAGGCGGGCAGAGCGAGCGGAAACGCGGTGACCGTGAACAAGGCGGCGCAGACGCCCTGCGCTACACGTGCCCCGATCAGCACACTTATGTTTGGCGCGCTCGCACCAATGAGAGCGAAACAAGCGAAGGCTCCCATCCCGGTCATGAACGTACGTCTCCAGCCGATTCGATCGGCGAGTTGCCCTACGAGCAACATGACAGCAGCAATAGCGATGGTGAAACCAGTCGTGATCCAGGCCAGCGTGGTCCGAGCGCTATAAGGGAAGGCCTCTTCTATTTCTGGAAATGCAACAGCGACAGCAAGCGCATCGAGAACCAGGACATAACACATCGACGCGACGAGTAACCCCAACCAGGCCCGGGTCGTCGATCGCTCCGACATATCCACATTTGGTAGTGGCCCAGGGGTCGGGGTGATCGCAAAGACGGTCGCCTGAAGTGATTTTTCGGTCGATCGAAGCTGGTCCACGGGGCTTAAGTCGTTCGGTGCAGGTGAGTTAAGTACGCGGTGAACTAACGGCGGCGTGTTGGTCTAGCAACGGACCGAGGCTCTCGAGGGGTCGACGCCCAAGGCCGCACTCGGTGGCCACACCAAATCGCGTCAAAACCTGAGAGGCGGCGTCGATACGGCGACGGGTACCCTCCTCTCCTCCGGTCTCATGAACAAGGCCCAGATAGAGCTCGGTGGTGTCGGGAACATTGAGGTCCGCTAGCGGTTGAAAGTATTCGACGTCGTCGCGAGTGCGTGGTACCGGCAGATGGATCCACTCCACCGGGCGGTCAAGGCTTTCGAACACGGTGCCTGCCGCCCAAGCAAGATGGCTGGCGTCGGAAGGCTCCGTAAAGTGCTGGTGACCAGCGTCCCCGTAACAGAAGTGGTAGCCAAGCTCCACCGAATCGGGGATCAGACCCCCTAAGTGCAACACATGCTGGGCGATCTCGGAACGAGTGGCGATGCCACTCTCCCCCGAGTCGAGGTAGGTCCATACGCCCTCAAGGATCCCAAACTCAATAACGACTTCCCACTGGATCGCCAACGAACCATTCGGGATGTTGTCAACAATGCGGGAGACCTCCTTCTCCATCGCAACTACCCAAGCTTCGAAAACAGCTGGTCGGGAAGCTGGAGCGACGTACATCGTGGTGACGCTGAGTGGCGAGGGCAGGCCCACCATGAACCGCTGATGGGGGGCGAGGGTCCCTTCCTCGCGTGCACGTTTGAATAGCTCCCACGAAACCAATGCAGCATCCGCGTACCCAAGATCGACTAGGTCAACAGACTGCGCATCTTCGGCTATCACAAACTGTTGAAGTTCGCGCCCGAGGTAACTTGAGTCGGGTATTTGCGCCACGACCTGTGGACATTGGGCAAGTTTGGCGTGCTGCCAACGGATCCATGCGTCGCGTTCTCCGACTTCTCCGTCAGGCACCCGTCGGAGGTGATCACTTAGGTGGTCATGGACAAGCCGAAATAATTGGTTTGGGTCAGTGACAGGCGCGCTACCCACCAGATGGGCGCCGACAATTTCAGTCATAACCAGTCAAGATCTCCTTTGGTCTCTACGCGTGAGAACTCATCGCCGGGGATACCTCTTCGCGGCATCCTGTAGCGGCGCCAGAACCCTCACCCTACAAAGACCATATTAAGCGAGGCATTGCTAACACGATACGAACCAGACAATCTCAACTGCGGCCCGCGTGCGGTAGCGATGGGCCGCGGTTTCATCAACGCCGCAGCTACTTAGGACTCCGCTCAGCGCCCGGGAGGGGAGGTACTTTTCTTTTTCCTATCGCCAAAGAGATCTCGCAAACCGAGAATCAGTCCAACAGTAAGGATTGTTGCCGCGATTTTGCCAAGACGCTTCAAGGTCCGCTTAGCCGCCATCATTGCCTCACTTCATACGACAGACCGAAGAGCAGTACTTTCTGTCAGACCCGACTGTAGGCGGAAATTTCATCCCATAAACGGCATACCTAAGAGGCGACTCCATCCTTGCTCAGGAGCACTCTTCTCCAATTTTTTTATTTCACGCATCTCCGTGAACGTTGTTTTTGATTCTTGGAGGAGTTGCTCAGTTTCGGATGCAGCACAAATACTCCTAGGACACCTTCGAAACACAAATTAGGATCGCTTTATGAGCGACTCCCCTACGAGGGCATCAAATGAAAAGTTAGGAATCGCCCTTCGAATGCGAGTCTTCTCGAACGACGGGTTCAGCCATGGCTGATTCCGGTAACTCTGAGGGCACTCACCTTGATGCCTTTAACATTTTTGACCCAGAAATACAGCAATGCCCTCACATGTATTACGCCCTAATGCGAGAAGAAACAGCCGCATATGAAACCCAGGCGATGGGCGGCTCGCTCTTTTTAATCACGCGACAAGACGATGTTGCCGAAGCCGCCCTAAACCACGCCCACTTTTCATCGCGATTTGACACCGGGTCTATGGATGGAGACTCCGAATACTCGCGGCGTCTCAAGAAACTTTACGAGGACGAGGGTGGGTATGAGCCAGTAGGAACAATGCTCACTGTCGACCCGCCTGTCCATACGCGCTATCGCCGCTTGGTAGCTCAAGCCTTCACGCCGAGGGCGATCGCCAACATGGAGCCAGTGGTTCGCGAACTCGCTTCAGAGCTAATGGACAACCTCATCGAAACAACGTCAGATGGCGTTTCAGTCGATTTCGTCGAAGCTTTCGCTATACCCCTACCGGTTCGAGTGATAGCAAAAGCACTCAACGTTCCTGACGATCGGCTAAGGGACTTTAAGAGATGGAGCAATGCGTCCGTAGCTGGGATCGGCACAAATATCTCGATCGAAGAACGATTGGAGGCTCAACGCGAGGTGATCGAATTTCAGAAGTATTTCGCGGATCAGCTCGAAGAACGACGGTTCGAACCACAAGATGACATCTTGACAGCGTTGGTGAACGCCACCGTTGAAAAAGACCCTTCCGGCGCCGATAGCCAGTTTGAAGGGGTGCCTCTCAACGTCAGCGAAATGTTGAGCATCATCCAACAGTTACTTGTCGCTGGTAATCAGACAACAACTCACTTACTCGGAGAAATGTTTCGCCTGCTTGCCGAAAACCAAACCGAATGGGAATCCCTAAGATCTCATCCGGAGCGCAGCGGCGACGTCGCCGAAGAGGCATTGCGTCTTGCTGCACCTACACAAGGCATGTTCCGTATTGCTACCGAGGACATGACTATGGGCTCGAAGTTCATCCCAGCGGGTTCGCGGATGGTGCTGATGTACGCGGCGGCCAATCGCGATCCGGATGTTTGGACAAACCCTGATGCCTTCCAACCCGGCCGTGAGAACAAGGCGGCCCACCTCAGCTTTGGTCGTGGTCCGCACTTTTGTGTCGGTGCTGGACTCGCGAGACTCGAAACGCGAATTGTGGCTGAAGAGATGAGTCTCAAACTTCAAACTATTGAGGTCACGAACGCCGAACACCTTCGTTATCAACCCAGCTTCGTACTCCGGGGACTCGAGCGCTTAGATGTGACTGTTACTCCCAAGGAGGTGGTGGGTCGTGGTCGAGACCGTGACGGGAACGAACCGATCTAATGGAATCAGTTACACAGAACTTCTTGGCTTGGACTCTCGACCCGTACCCACCTTCTTGAGCGAAGAGTCACCAATGCTGCCCGGTCCTTCGGAGATTCCGGCGTGGGTTTACTATTCGAGAACCTTCCATGACCTTGAGGTCGAAAAACTGTGGTCCAGGGTGTGGCAACTCGCCTGCCACGAAGACGAGTTACAAGACGTCGGTGATCATGTCGTGTATGACATCGCTCATCTGTCCTTCCTGCTTGTACGGACAGGAACTGACCCCGACGACATTCGCGCCTACCGGAACTCGTGCCTCCACCGGGGACGGAAACTTCGAGAAGTCAACGGAAAATGCTTCCCAAACCTTCGCTGCTCATTCCACGGATGGTGCTGGAACCTTGACGGTTCCATAAAGGAAATCCCCAGCCAGTGGGACTTTCCCCACCTAGATCCACAAAATCTAAATCTCCCTGAAGCTCGGCTCGAGAGGTACGGCGGTTTCGTCTTTATCAACCCGGATCCCTCAAGCGAACCGTTGAGTGATTACTTGGGTGACTTTCCCAACCACCAAACAACTCTCCCACTCCACCGGCGATACAAGGCTGTCCACGTCGCGAAAGTCATTGAATGCAACTGGAAGGTGTGCCAAGAGGCTTTCATGGAGTCCTACCACGTCATAGCAACCCATCCGACCCTGTTGGAATCAATAGGGGACGCGAACAGCCGCTACGACGTTTACGGCAACTTCTCTCGGGCTATTTCGCCATCAGAGATACCAAGCCCACATCTTGCTGACGTCGTCGATTGGGAACCCGACCCAAATGGACGGCTGTATACAAGATTTCGTCATCCACTTAGCGGACATATCTACGAGCGCATCGACGAAGACCTCGTGCGAGTACTCGATGAAGCTGGAAATGAAAGCAAATTCCATTCAGACGGCCGGTGGATCGAGGGTGAATTAACTCACGCCGATCCGCATCTCTGCCAGTGGGTGGGCGGCAAACAGTTACCCGATTTCACAGAAGTACCAACCCCGCCTACTTCTCGCGCCAATCTCGCTGAGCAACGAACTCAACTCGCTGAACGGAAACGGTCAGAATTTCGGCGTCTCCTAGGCGAACAAGCGGAGGTTGTGGACGTAGATGCGATCTGCGATGCGGAAATGATTGATTCGATTTTCTTTTCCGTCTTTCCCAACTGGCACCCGTGGGGCTGCGTCAATCCTATTCAGTACCGTTTCAGACCCCAGGGAGACAACCCAGATCAGTGCATCTTTGAATGCATGTTGTTCTTGCCATCGCCCAACGGAGAAGATAGACCAGCCCCAGCACCCATTCACTGGTTAGAAGCGGATGAAGATTGGACGGAAGCTCCACAATTAGGACTTCTAGCTAAGGTCTTCAATCAGGATTTCCACAATCTCAATAAGGTTCAGCAGGGATTGAAAAACCTTGCCAGTCAACGAGTTCACCTAGCGGACTATCAAGAAACCAAACTCCGCCATTTCCACGAACTGCTCCAACAACACTTAGAAGTCGACTACAACGACATGCTTAGCGGCGATCAACCTGGGGATTTGTTGCGTTAAGCCCCAAAGAGCAGCTACACCGAGACTCCGACTCGAGACCTCAACTAGGGTCAATTTGGAGCTTAGGTAAAGGGATTGGTAATGACGGATCGTAAATCGTTCTGGGCGTGGTGCATGGAGTCCGAAGAGCCGACCGATGCCGAGAGAGCCCGACTCGCTAAAGAGCTCTCTGAAAAGTACGGAACCGCGATTACAGCGCGCCCTGTTCCCAAAGCCGGAGACGCCGAATTACGGGCATCACGAATCAAGGTTCCTGAGGCCGTAAGCGCCTGGTGTTCTAGTTCAACTCAGGAACGTGTCGCTTACTCATACGGGGCCCATTTCACTGAACGAGTCCGGGCCTTCAACCTCGAATTTCCTAACCCCCCCGACGTTGTGGCGCACCCACGCAACGAAGACGAAGTCGTCGCGACATTGGATTGGTGTAACGAGAATCAGTATGTGGCGGTCCCTTATGGAGGAGGGTCTTCGGTCGTGTGGGGTTTAAACCCTCCTGAAGACCGCGGCCCGACAGTGGTGATATCTCTGGGTGGGCTCGATCAAGTCCTTGAGGTTGACGAAGTATCGCGGGCGGCTCGCATTCAGGCCGGAGTGTTTGGACCACACCTCGAAGATCAGTTACGGCCCCACGGGTACACCCTGCGTCACTTCCCTCAATCATTTCGCTTTTCAACGTTGGGGGGATGGATCGCAACTCGCTCGGGTGGCCACTATGCGACGAATCACACCCATATTGATGAATTTGTCGAGTCGACAAGGATGATCACCCCTGCTGGATGGTGGGAATCGCGGCGTTTACCTGGGTCAGGTGCTGGCCCGAGCCCGGATCGCATGGTCATCGGTTCGGAAGGGATCCTCGGCATCATCACAGAAGCATGGATGCGCATTCAAAAACGGCCGTCATTTAGAGCGACAGCGGGCATTTTGTTCCCCTCCTGGGAAGCTGGATACGAAGCGGTTAGGAACATTGTCCAGGCCAAGTTGTGGCCAGCGAACCTGCGTATCCTCGATCCAGCGGAAGCTCAAAGAGCGGCGGGTCTTGACGGAATTAGCTCGTTGGTGATCGTTGCCTTCGAAAGCGCTGAACTCAGTCAGCGCCACAACATCGCACAAGCCGTCGAAATCGCCCGTGACGCGGGGGGACTTATAGCAGACGACGAAATTCAGATCGATGACGGAACTGGAAATCCAACCGGCCGAGCGGGAGCGGTTGGCGCCTGGCGAGATGCCTTTATCGGTGTCGGTAACGGCGTGGAGACCTCACTGGGGGTCGTTGCAGATACCTTTGAGACGGCCATCACCTGGGATCGATGGCCTGAATTCGATCATGCCGTCAGAGCGGCAGTTGGTGACGCACTCAAAGCGACATTTGGCGAACACCACTCACTGTCCTGTCGCTTCACTCACGTATACCCCGATGGGCCGGCACCGTATTACAGCTGGTCGGGTATGGGTTCCCAGGGGGCCGAGATCAAGCAATGGCAAACAATCAAAGATGCCGCGAATGAGGCCTTAGTCGCCAATGGGGGAACATCGACTCATCACCACGCCGTCGGCAGAATGCATCGACCTAACGCCTACGATGTTCAACGTCCCGAGTTGTTCGCTCAATCTTTAAGAGCGGTAAAAAAACATCTCGACCCCAACGGCATTCTCAACCCCGGCGTTCTGATTGATCCATAGCGGGACGAATCGAGAATTGAGGCTGACGAAAGTCGTCTTCGGGCAACCAACAATTGGTGGGCGCTAGTGTCCCACCATGACTGTGACATTAGTTACTGGCGCAAACTCGGGCCTCGGACGCGCAACCGCCTTATTGCTTGCACAAAAAGGGCACAAGGTTTATGCCGGAATGCGCGACCTTCAAAAAGGCTCGAAACTATTAGAACTGGCCAAGGACTACGACCTCTCCGCTATCGAGATAGACGTCAGCGATGATGATTCTGTTCTTGCGTGCGCCAAAGAGATTGATGGACACGGCGATCGCGTTGACGTTCTCGTCAATAATGCGGGTGTCGCTTTAAATTCAGTTACCGAAGATATCGATATCGAAAAGGCCAAAGAGGTTATGGATGTCAATGTCTGGGGTCCCGTTCGGTGTGTGAAAGCTTTTGTTCCAGGTATGCGGGAGCGCGGTAGCGGTCACGTTTTTCAGGTTTCTTCCATCGCCGGGCTTATAGGTCACATTGGACAAACCGTTTATGTGGGGTCAAAATTCGCCTTGGAGGGAATGAGTGAGGCGCTGGCTCAGGAACTCATTGGTTTCGGAGTTCGAGTACACATTGTCGAACCCGGAGTAACGCGCACGGCAATCTTGCCCAAGAACGAAGGCAACCCTCAACCGACCGCTTACCAAGACCACTACGACAGAATGTTTCAGTTCTACAGTGCGGGTATAGCGGCATCAGTGCAAGCGGAGTCAGTAGCGGAAACCATTTATGGGGCGCTGACAAGCTCGGAATACCGTTTGCGTTATGTGTGTGGGTGGGGCGGCGAAGAAATCGCTAACGGACGGAATTTGATGAGCGACGAAGACTTTGTCGCCATGGGATCGTTGGTTTCATCGGCGGAGGAATATGGCCACGCTTTCTCTGATCTATTTAGCCTCGAGATTTGAAAGAACTAGGGCTCGATAATTTGCGTCAATCTTGCATGCTGATGGCGCCCATTACATCTTGGTCACCGTCAGTAGGGGCTGCCACTTCGACGATGCGTTCGTCCACGTCGTCGAATTCGAGGCGAAGCGCTCGACACATCGTCGCGTGGAGTTGGTACATGGCCACGGCGTAGGTGAGTTCAATCACCGCTGTTTCACTGAGTTCTTTTCGGAGCGCTTTGTAAGTGTCGTCCTGCACTCGTCCGCCAGCTAGTACGAGGTCATCGGTATACGCCAGAACCGCTCTTTCCCCAGGCGTGTAGACGTCAGCTACAGACCAAGCCGGTATCGCCGCCACTTTTTGTTCACTCAGACCGGCATTTCGCGCGGCTTTACAGTGCTGACTAAAGACGAATTGGCTGGCGGCCGCGAACCCCACTCGTGTGAGAGCAAGTTCTCTCAGTTCTGGAGGCAAAGCTCTTTGGGGATCGTTAAAAAGACCAAAGCCGGAGACCATATGATCCAGTAATGGCGGGGTCTGAGCGAACACGGTCCACCAATTTCCTGGCGTGCCTGTAGCGGTGCCGGGTTCAGCGACCGGGTCGCGACCGCCGAACAGTCTCTCATATACGGGCAGAACGGAATCGGGGGCTTCGGAGCGAGGAATCTGTCGAGTGCGTGTCATGTGCATACCATATTGACAGAAAGCTAACCTTGCCTGAGGAGGGTGACGATGGGCGACACTGGTGATGAGTTCGAATTCAGAGGTATAAATCATTTAGCTCTGGTGTGTAGCGATATGGCTCGGACTGTTGATTTCTATACCAACATCCTTGAAATGCCTCTCACCAAGACACTGGAGATTCCTGGTGGAGGCCAGCATTTCTTTTTCGACTGCGGGGGCGGAGACCAGGTTGCGTTTTTTTGGTTTCCTCATGCTCCTAGCCAGGCGCTCGGTGTCGCCGCCGCGGCGGAAATGCCCGGCGGTGGAGACATCGTCTCGGCCCATGGTTCCATGAACCACGTCGCCTTCGATGTGTCGCCGGAAAGGTTTGAGGCGGCCGTGCAGCGGTTGCGGGACAAGGGAGTCGAGGTAACGCGCATCATTAATCACGATGACAGCGAAAGCACCGTTAGCGATGGAATGCATGATGGTGTGTGGATTCGTTCAGCATATTTTCGTGACCCAGACGGCATCCTTTTGGAATTTGCTTGCTGGCTTCGAGATATGACCCCTGACGATGTCTCACATGCGCCAGCGGATGCCGCAGGTAGGCGCGTGGTCAACTCAACGCCCTAACATTTGGGTGCACTTCAGCGGCCACTCAATTGAAGCGCTATCTCCGCGCGACGATCTTTACCGAAGATTCTTGGGCGTCAGATTCTCTGGGATCTTTTGCCCGGCGTCTTCGTACGCTTTTCGGATGGCCTTCATAACGGGCTCGGCAAAAGACCGTTTATTTTCCACGACAGCATCGTAGGAGCGTTGCAGAGGTTCGAGCATTCCGTTGAATTGGGGAATAACTTGGCGGGCAAGCAGTTCGTAGCTTCGGAGAGTGTCTTGATGGTTAGCCCAGTCATTTCCAAGAACTAGGAATCCTCCGAAGCCGCCGGTTGAGGCCTGAAGCCGGTGAAGAGCGTCAATCATATCCTCGGGTGTTCCCACGATTGATGCGTCGTCTTCGATTTCTTGTTCAAGGGTGTGATCGTTGCGTAGTCCGGCAACCTTTCTGAAATATAGCTCCCGTTCGCGTTCTCGACCCTCGCGTACTTGACTCATTGCCTCTTGTCGTGATTGTGCAAGATGGGCACGAATGACTAGACGCCACTCCCCCCGGTCCATCACCTTGCCCGCTGATTGTGCTGCTTCTTCTGCTAGCGCCCACTGTGCAGCGAGGTCTTTTTTTCCACCAATAAGCCCGGCGCCGAGAGAAAGGACGCCTACGCCATGGTGGCCAGCGCAAACCATGCCAGCCGGTGATGTAGTGCTGGCGACAGCGATAGGCATGGACCCATTTAATGGAAGCAACTGGAGCTGAGCGGAGTGCAACTCGAACCAGTCGCTGCTATGGGTCACGGTTTCCCCGTTGAGTAGGCGGATAATGACACCGAGAGCTTCTTCCATGCGGCCCCGCTGAGTGACCGGTTCAATCCCCATCATCGAAGCATCGGAGACAAGGGCTCCGGGCCCCACCCCCAACATGGCTCGACCTCGGGTCAGGTAATCGAGTTGAACAAATCGGTCTGCAACCATGAGTGGGTGGTGGTACGGAAGCGATACCACTCCTGATCCGAGCCTGATGCGAGTTGTGCGTTCACCCGCGACGGCGAGGAAAACTGCCGGGTCGCTCACGGTCTCCCATGCGGCTGAATGATGTTCACCGATCCAGGCTTCGTTGAACCCAAGCTCATCGCAGTAACGGATGATCTCAAGGTCGCGTTCCATGCTCAAAAGAGGGTTCTCGCCGAGCGGGTGGTAGGGAGCGAGGAACGTGCCGAAGGTAAGTGACGTGGTCATCGAATGCCCTCCCCGTTCGAGTGAAAGAAGTCTAGGGTCATCTCATGGGCGATGACGGTGGGAAACCTTTGCTTCAATTGGAATCCTTTGACCCTTCAAAGTTCCTGACATTGTCGGTTGACATTGATGAGGAGACGGGCATCGCTGTTGTGATGCTTGATCGCCCAGATCAAGGCAACGCTGTTGACGACCGGATGCATTCCGAGCTCTGCGCGCTCTTTCAAATTGCTCAAAGCGACGAGCGGGTCACGGCGTTGGTTCTCACAGGTTCCGGTCGAGTCTTTAGTGTCGGCGGGGACAGCAACCCAAACCGTCCTTATGTCACATATACGGGTCTGTCATCCATTGAAGAAGCAGGAAAGATTATTGACGGCATCATTGACTTAGAAGTGCCGTTCATCTGTGCTGTGAACGGCCACGCTATTGGACTCGGTGCAACCATCGCGTCACTTGCCGATGTCTCATTTGTCGTTCCAGGTGTGAAGTTCGGTGACCCGCACGTGCAAGCGGGGTTACCCGCAGGCAACGGCAGCGCGTTGATTTGGCCACTTCTTGTAGGGGTGAATAAGGCGAAGAAACTGCTAATGACAGGTGAGCTGATCACATCTGAAAGCGCCGTATCACTCGGGTTGTTGTCAGAAGTGGTACCTCACGGCGAGGCTCTTGACGCAGCACTTGAACTCGCCCGAACGTTAGTGGCCTTACCCCCTCAGGCCGTTAGGGGAACGAAAGCAACAATTCATTTGATGCTACGTGCCGCAGCGGATCTTCTCATGGAGTTCTCATTGAACGCCGAAGAAGCGGCTATGAAACACCCTGATTTCGCCAAGGCATTAGCAGCCATCCAACAATCGAGTGACTGATCAGACCGCTTGACACTTGAGAATGGTCGGCCGCGGGTATGTCATGCCAACGGCACCGTCATCCGAGGTCAGTACGCTCCGTCAGCTCGAAGCTGTTCGATGTCTTCCCAGGTAAAGCCAACTTCAAGCAACACCTCTTCGGTGTGTTGTCCGAGAGTGGGCGCCACCACAGCTATTTCAGTGGGTGTGGCACTCATTCGAATTGGATTGCCGACGACACTAATCGCACCATACTCCGGGTGTTCGACCTCCACCACGTAGCCATTTACCAAGTTGGTCTCATCAATGACTACTTCGTCGTAGGTCTTTACCCGACCGTATCGCTGACCCCACTCCTGCAGTCGGTCTTCCCACTCATCGGTGGTTTTAGTTGGGAAAATTTCGTCAAGAACTCCCCGAAGAATCTGCATGTTCTCCGGCTCCAGCACCAGGGTCGCAAAGCGCGGGTCGTCAATGAAGTCCTCTCGGCCTATGCATCGCGCGAAATCGTTCCAGAGATGCTCCTGTACTCCGAGGAGGTAAATGTAACCGTCGCTCGTGTGACAGCGATGAACCAGTCCGCGCAAAATTCCGTGGTTGTTGTTTGGTCGGCCTGGTGCCTTGCCGCTCAGCATTGTGTAGGTCATCTCTGATGACTGCCCATAAATGGCGCTGCCAACGAGTGACACGTCTACGCGTTGCCCCTCTCCGTTTCGTTCACGATGCAGGAGCGCAGCAAGAATGCCGGTGATCATATTTTGGGCACCGAGGTGATCAGAGATCACCGATCCGACGATTGTCGGGTGCCCGTCGTCATGGCCAGTGACCGACACGATCCCACCTTCAGCCTGACCAACCATATCCGCGCCCTCGCGGCGTGAATTCGGCCCCTCTGGTCCGAACGTCGAGCCCGCGGCGTAAATCAACTGCGGGTTGACTTCAAGAAAATCTTCGTAGTCGATGCCCCAAGCCTCAGCGGTGCCGGGCACGAAGTTGTGAATCAAAACGTCAGCCTTTTCGACCAGCTTGAACAGTGCTCGTTTTCCTCCCGGAGTCCGCAGGTCGAGTGCTACCGACCGCTTACCGCGATTATTTGCCTCCACATAAGGAGAGCGGTCGTCGTCGACAGCTACCGTCAACCATCGTCCCAGATCCCCAACCTCGGGCAGTTCAACCTTTACGACATCGGCGCCCAGGTCGTGCAACATGGCTGATGCCTGTGGACCCTGTACGAGTATTGACAAATCCACCACTGCGTATCCCGTGAGAGCTCCCACTGTTACGCCAAGGCCGGTAGTACGTGTTCGGTGAGTAGCCGGAACTGCTCATCTTGGTTGGTTGATGTCATGCGCAAGGTCACAGCGGTAGCGCCCTGTTCTTCGAGTTCTCTGATATCGGAGATGACCTCATCTGGAGTTCCGGCGGCAGTCCAAGATTCGACCTGTTGGGTTGAGAAGACCGGTCCGTAGTACGCGTCTAAGAATTGTTTGCTCTCGCTGAGGCACTGTTCTCTTTCTTTGCCGATGTTGACATTGTGGTACGCCATTATCGGGAATTCCTTAGATCTCTTCTGATTTTCTTGCCTGTACTTCAGCACGTCGTCAACCATCAGACGAAGGATCCCGGGGAACAAAGCGCAGGTTTGGAATCCGTCCGCCAGTTTCGCGACACGACGCAAGGAACGTTCCCAATACTTTCCCGGAGCGGGATTGGCTGCAATCCAGATCGGACACGGATCCTGCACTGGTTTGGGCTGGATACGAAGTGCCGAATAGCTGTGAAAGCGCCCTTCAAAGTTGATCTCTTCACCTGACCACAGTAAACGACAGAGCTCAATGTTTTCCTCCATGCGAGCTGCGCGGTCAATGTCGGTAATCCCACCGAAATGCCTTCCTTCAGCTCGCGAAGCTCCGTCTGCGGCAACGATGCCGGTGCAAGCGGCGAGGTCCATTCTTCCTTCAGAAATCAGGTCTAGAGTGGCCCATTGATACGCGAAAAGCGCCGGATCGCGAACCGGGAAGCTCGCCATACACCCAACACCCAATCGAAGTCGCTCCGTCATTCCGGCAAGCGAACCCAATAGGGCAACTGCTTCAGGTCGCGGTTTCGCCGTGAGGCTATCGCCAACCCACACCGACGAAAACAACCCGGTCTCCTCGGCTCGCGGAGCGAGGCTCAAAATGTCGGTGATAGACCCGAGACCAATAAATGCGCCTCGTTGAGGAAGCGTAAGGCCGAAGTTGATTGGCATAACTCAAAGTCTGTCAGTCTGTTGCCGGCTCTGCCATCAAAGCGAACGGACGGAGTTGATTGTGCGTCAGGCTCAACGAGAGTCCGAACGAATCATTTCTAGAGCGAACCCAGACACGCACCGCTTATAACTAAACCTCTACATCTCACAGAAGAGTGGGCTTACGGGAACCGGAAATCGGTTGTGCCCAGAACACCTCACAGTTCGTCTCGCTCGACGGCTGGGAGTCGTCCGTTACGCCGTCAAAACCGTCACGATGTTTCCATCACATCGGATGTCGTTTTCATAGGGATGGTCAACAATGCTCCCAAAAGCGCTACGGCGGATGCAGTTATGAATGGAATCTGAAAAGATCCGGTTCTCTCCCCCACCCATCCCGCAAATGGTGGCCCAAAGAGTTGAGCGGCTCCGAAAGCGAACGTAATAGTGCCGAACGCCGTTACGAATGACCTGCTGTCGAGAGCGTCAGCCAACATGGCACCGATGGTGGTCGGAACACCAGCTATGCATAGCCCAAATGCAAAGACGCCGATCACCACCACTACGCCATTGTTGACGAGAACCAGCAGCGGTGCTGTTGCCATTAACACGAAGCCGAACCCCATAGTGGTTGGGCGCGAAAGGCGGTCTGAAATTCGGCCAAAGACAACGCCACCAAAAATGCTGGCTAATCCGAGGAGAGCAAACATCCAACGCGCTGTCGAGCCACTCCATCCCGATGCCACCAATTGGGCCGGCAGAAAATAGAAGAACAGAGAGTACGTGATGCCAAAAACGACAAAAGCGAGCGTGATTGAACGCCAATGAGGAACTGTGGTCAGAACTGATACGGGAACTTTGACCGAAGTTCCTGGTTTCTCACCACGACGCAACACCAAAAAAAGGCCCAGCAAGACAACGACACCGAAAAGGGCTTGAAGGGCATAGACGGGACGCCACGAAAACTCATTCCCAGAAACAGTCCGAACTGCTGAGGTCAACGGGCCCGCAAGCATCACTCCCGTACCGATACCCGAACCGACAAGTCCAATGGCCAAGCCTCCTTGGGTCGGGCCAACCATGGACGCAGCTATACCTGGAGCGGGAACCCATACCAAAGCCGCCCCGAATCCGGCAACAAAGAGAGCTAAGGCCAGTATCCATACACTGGGACTTACCGACATCGACCCGAGCCCCACCACCGATAACGTCACCCCAATTTTCATTAGGCGAGTCGGGTCGCTACGAGTCGATAGAACTGATGTGAATCCAGTGCCTATGAGGTACGCGACAAGAGGGACGTTGCTTAAGAAGCCGGCCAATGTGTAGGAACCGAGCATCTCGCGATCGATGGCGGTCAGTAGCACCGGAAATGTAAAGCGCCCAAATCCTTGGGCGACCATCGAAGCCAACCCAATGAAAAGCAGCGCTAACCAAGCCCCTCGCGCTGTCTTGATCTCATTTTGTGTTGCGGATGTGGGGTTGGATTTACTTTGAGTTACATCGAATACCAAAGGCCACCGTGAACGTTCGCCATCATCGACACGACTCATGGGTGATTAACCGCCGGCAATCGAGGTTTTCGGTACTGTGAAACCGAAATTCGCGATTATTCGAGATTCAGATCTTCCGACGCCGACGCTGTCGACGACTCAGTGTCAGCGTCAGTGTCAACCACCGGACGCATGGCTTCAGCAATTCCCATCACCGCACCCAAGACGCCACTGAACTCTGTGGGAACAACAATCTTGGTTGCCCTTCCATCAGCGATTTGGCCGAGAGCGTCAATGTAGCGGACCGCCAAAAGATCGCTCGTTGGGTCTCCATCATGAATCGCCTGGAATATTTGGCGAGTGGCTTCTGCCTCTCCTTCAGCGACGGTTTGTAATCGGTAACGTTCCGCCTCTGCGACAGTTCTCACTGCTTGGGCTTCGCCTTCAGCGGCGAGAATTGCACTTCGCCGCTGTCCCTCTGCTTCGAGAATCCTAGATTGCTTATCACCCTCGGCTCGAGTGATTTCCGACTCCCGGAAACCCTCCGCTTCGGTCACAGTTGCACGCCTTGTGCGTTCAGCCTTCATCTGCTCGTGCATAGCCGCCATAACATCTGGTGGCGGATCGATGCGCTGAATCTCTACGCGGACAACGCGGACGCCCCATTTGTCTGTCGCTTCGTCAAGTATTTCTCGCAGGGTAGCGTTAATACGATCTCGCGACGTTAGAGCACCATCAAGTTGCAGCTCGCCCACAAGGTTTCGCAAATTAGTCTGCGCCAATTTCGTAATAGCTAACACAAAGTTGGCGATGTTGTACACCAGACGCTGGGGATCGGTGGGCTCATAAAAAACCACAGCGTCTACCGACACAACGACGTTGTCAGAAGTAATGACCTCTTGAGGTGGCACATCCACGACTTGTTCTCGCATGTCCACGCGTTTAATCGTGTCGATGAAAGGAATAATGATTTGAAGTCCAGATTCTTTCGTTTCTTTGTATTTACCAACTCGCTCAACGATGCCGCGTTCGTAGGGGCGGACGATCTTCATACCCGCAATGAGAAAAAGAAAAATGACCATAACAATGACGGCTAGAACAACGTAGATAAACACTATTTTGACCCCTGTTCGGAAGCCGCCCGCACCACGACTCGTGTACCTCGTATTTCCATGATCTCAACTGTAGAGCCGGAGCTAATCGGTCCGACATCAGATATGGCTCTCCACTCCTCGCCACCCACTTTGATCAGGCCTGATTCGGCTGGATCAGCGGGGATGGTTTCTAATGTTCGTGCGAGCACGCCGATCAATCGGTCATGACCCGCTCCTGGAGGCGATTTCATGGCAGCCATCGATACTCTGCTCTTTTTCCAAAAAACCGAGAAGAGAAGGCCACCAAGGCCCACAAAGACAATCCAATCGAGAAGGAGTGGAGCGCCAAAAAAGGCCATGACCATCGCCACGGTCGCACTGAGCCCGAAGGGAATCAGAATAAATGTTCCCACCACGAATATCTCGCCGGTAATCAGCAGCGCAGCGATCATCAACCAGATCCAACGCCAAGTATCAGGTGTCGCGTCCATAAGATCCTTCTGCTTGGCCTTGATTCTATGCCGAGTTGTGTGACCGAGACGCACTCACCTCAGCATTGATAATGCCGCTCAGCGCAGTTGACGCCAGGCGAGAGTGCTTGGGTGGGTTGAGCCTCTTCATTTCAACTCTACAAACGCTCGATACCGCTGGAGTGCGATGCTCTCACACGTAGCGATGTCCTCGGCGAGTAGGTAGCGGTCAGCGAGGAGCAACTCCGCTTGCTGCCGCAACCGAAAACGGTAGTCATCCTCGTCGATATAACGTTCGGCGATGGACAGTCTGGGGTCACCCGCGACCGTACGGGTGTCTCTGTCTCGTGCCAAGGGAAGGGTCGACCCTACATAATCAAGGATCTGCCCCACCCCACCGGTCGTAGGGTGACGGGGGTTCCACCCAGTATTTGTCGCCACCGGCGCTGCTACCTCTGGAAGACGGATGCCCGCAATCTCATTCCCGCTCTCGTCAACCGCAGACACGAGGCATGGATATGCAGCGCCGACAGGCTGAGCCGGGTACGTACCTATGCCGTCTGGCTCGCCTGGACCCAAATCGAGTGGGCGAATAGTCACCAGACCACTCGGTGCTGGCCGAGCCAGTCCTTCAATAGCTTCGAGTGAATCCACTACAGCTTCGCGAGACACTGCTGAGCCATCTGAGGTGCGAGGTATCGCGTTAGGGGGTGGTTCCACGCCATCGGCGATCCACGCCAACAAATTCGTAATCGCTGCTCGCATCAGCGGGGTGTAGTCAACGGTGTTGAAGTAGTTGGCACCTTGGCTGCCAAAGATGCTGTGAGACGTCAATGGCAACATCCCGGGACTGTGCTGGGTGGAGGAGAACAGATAACGGCGAGTCGTTGCCGGTGGCTCGATATCTGAACCGTCCAGCATCGATGTGTGGGCAAGCGAGGCATCACCGCGCCAATACTCCGACGATGTGTCGGTAAAAAAAACTTTAGGCACATGACCAAGTTCGCGTTGGCGATCAAGTAGGCCCTCCGTCGATCCGCTGTGAGGGTCAAGTTGGGGGTCATCAGCGAAGGGGGGCCTATGACCAAAGCTTGGTGTGGGTTGTACCGATGGTTGCCCAACCCGATGATTGAACTCGCCTCGCCGGCCCCCAGCGATATGCACTAACAGTCCGTCGTAGACGGCGTTTCCATCCTCATCACGATTCAGTCCAAGGTGGAGCGAAGTACGCAGAAAACGTCCACATTGGGACTGACCTGTCGCAATGAGATGGTCGAGTTCGCCGGAACACGGGTTCGATACCTTCTCTGAGCGAAGGAAAGCACCGAGGTCGCGGACGGCCAATAGGCCGACCCCAACAACTGGGCAGTGTGGCGTGCGATACACGAGGTCATAGATCCGACCAGGTTCAAATCCTGTGGAAAGCCAGACGTGGTCAGGGTCGGGAACCGGCTGTCCCGACCCGTCGCTTCGAGCGAAACTCCACGAACTGCGCGGCATCTCCTCGGGCTCTCCCCAAATTCCGTCGCGACGCAACAGACGAGCCGACGCGTCGTTGAGGTCACGCGTTGGGAGGGGTTGATGACCGCCGAGAAGTCCCACGTGGTGGTCAGTGAGGTCAACCGACATCGCTTGTTGGTGGATTTGCAGGCGCAGTTGTACTTCAGCGTCGATTTCCTCACCCATGTCATCAACAACTAGGGGGGCGGTCAGCCCCATTCGGCCAACGCTGCGGGGGACATCCCACTGCCAGCCGCACCAAGCCATTGTCCATCCATGGCGAAACAGGAACCCGTCACCGGGATCGATCTCAGGTGTCGGCTCCACCAACCGGGGCGCCCGGTTGAACAGACTTCCAGCCGTTCGATATCCTCGATTAGGTACCTCTACCAAGGCAGCTCGGCGGGATCGGTTGGGGTCCACTGGTCGTAGGACAGTGACGTCGCCCTCGTAGTGGACCAAACCGTCGGCACCTCTTTTCGTTGAGGCCAGGTCAACAATTTCTTGGTTGGCCAAGGATGCAGGGTCGACGGCGTAGTGCGCCACAGCATCGATCTGCTCATAGCTTCCGGTATTGCCGAACGAAGTGCCGTTCGCGAAGCTGTAACGCTTCTGGATCTCGAAATCAACAATTGCCATGACAGCCCCCAGTATAAAAACCAACATCACCGCAGTCGCAGCAACCTACCTACCTCGTGTATCAGAGCATCGAGGGCGACGGTCGATCGCTCCTTGTATTACAACACACGAGATCAAGTGCGGCTTATGTCAATCCAGTACCACCGTTGCATTCGCTGCGAGGATTTGCTCCACTCCTCGCGATCCAACACCCCGCCGTGGCGTTCGATAGTACGGATAGATGCACGGTTGTCGGACCCACAAATCAACAGCGTCCGCGAAATTCCTAAGCCTTGACAGTGTCCTAGGACGGTTCCGAGCATGGCCGCCGCAACACCTTGTCGACGATGTGAGCTTGCAACCGCGTAACCAATGTGACCTCCATCTTGTTCTAGTGAAGGCGTGAGCCGATGGCGGAGATTAATAACTGCTTGAATGGTTTCGTCTACTTCCCAAAACCAGGTCGAGTTCGGAACCCAGCCCTCCGCAAGTTGCTCCCCACAACTCCATGCTTGGAGCGACGTCACGACTTGTTCGATGGAGTCGTTTCTGTGGCAGAAGTAGCCATGTAGTTCATCAGGCACAGAGTCAAACTCACTCAAGAACGCCTCGAGTGCACTCGCATGATGCACCTCTAAGGAAACAATTCGGCCGGGCGTTGCCAAGGATTCAGATTGTTGAGTGATGGCGGTCACCATACCCAGCAGTTGCTGATCAGATCCTCAATTCATGCTGGTTATCCCGAATCAGGGTGTACCAATGGGCCTGTAGTGGCTCGTCCAGTTGCCCATACCCCGGGTTAATCTCCAAAGTGTTCGACCCTAACGGCGACACGTTTTAGAGTCTTGACCGATGAACTCACCTGAAGACAGAGCAGATCTAGGCGCGGCGGACCGCCAGAAAATGGCTCATGACGAAGCGGTCGCGTGGGCCAAGGGAATGATTCCTGCTTTAGCTGGGAGGGCAACCGAAGCGGAACATCTAAGGGAGTTGCCTCAAGCCACAATCGACGAAGTTGCTGCCTCTGGTGCTTTTCGTCTTCTGGTTCCGTCAGATCTTGGAGGTTGGGGCCTGGGTCTACGGTCCATCACCGAAGTGGCGCGTGTGATGGCTCACGGCTGCGTTTCTTCAGCTTGGACCATCTCGTTCCTGATGCTGCACAATTGGTTCGTCGCGCGAGGACCAAAAGTTCTCCAAGACGACCTTTTTGCGACGCGGCCATACGTGATGATGCCGTGCCCTCTCGCCCCTACAGGAACTGCCGTACCTGTTCCTGGCGGTTACAAGATGACGGGACGTTGGCAGTGGGCGACCGGGGTCCAGCATGCCGATTGGGTAATGGTTAATACGTTGGTAGATCGCGATGGCGAACCGGAGTCGCGATTCTGCGTGGCCCCGATCTCCGATATCGAGGTTGACGATGTCTGGCGGACGTCGGGCATGCGCGGAACGGGCAGCAACGACATTGTCGCGGATCAAGTCTTTGTCCCCGAACATCGAACTATGACCGCTGCAGATTTTCGCGGCGATGAACCTCCCGGGGCTGGCGTCCGCTCCGATCCCTTCGTTCGTTACCCGCTAACGCCAGTGTTGGTTCTAGTGGCGGCGGCACCCGCTCTGGGCGGTGCAGAAGCCGCCGTCGACTTGTTTCGTGAACACATGCGCGAACGGCTGCTTCCTTATTCGGCTGGTGAACGCCAAGCAGCGCAGCCCACCTCTCAAGTCCGACTAGCGGAGGCACTCGCAACAGTTCGAGCAGCTCGACTCGTATGGCAGGATGCAATCGACGATGTCTGTGACATCTACGACGCTGGGCGGCAACTCGATCGCCGTGAACGCAGCCGCTATCGACTCGCTGCGGCGCACACGGTTCGGCTATCGCTCCAAGCAGTCAACATCGTGTTGGAAGGATCCGGGGCTTCGGTCTTCTTCGAAGATTCGCCTTTAGGGCGCATCCAACGTGATCTCGTCACCATCAAGGGTCACGTCGTGTATGACTGGGACCGCGCAGCTCAACTGGTTGGAAAACTCGAGATTGGCTGGGAACCAGGGCCAACTGACATGCTCTAATCGAGGCTGTCACTTCCCATTAACCCAAGCTCAGACATATCTGCTACGCCACACCTAGACCGGCACGCCCGTGACCTGGTCGTCGTGGGTGAAGCGACCTCTGATAGCCACACTTCTCGCCTCGGGCAGTACCAGCACCAAAGTCAAGAAAAGCGCGACCCAAATCAACCCCGGAACAGCAAAAAGCGCCCTAACTTCAACCGCTTCGGCGAACTGTCCAAAGCCGAGATTTAAGATAGCCATGTGTCCCGCTGCGACCATGATGTATAACGACATAACCCTGGCACGGAACCGGTCGGCCACTACGCTCTGTACAAGAGTCGCTGACAGCGCCATGTAACTCGCCTGGCTGATGCCCGCGAGTACTGCGGCCAGCAGCACGGCATTTGGTCCGCTTGCGACCCCCAACAATGCAATCGATAACCCGGAACCAATGCCACTAACGACGAAGCTGATGGCTCGAGTAGATTCTTTTCGCAGCTGCGAAACTCCTAGGGTACCGACTAAGGCACCGCCGCCTAACGCTATAAGTATCGTGCTGTAAAGGCCCTCAGAGCCGCCGATTTCGTCAGATAAGGCTGGCAACATGGCGTCAAAAGCCATTGTGAGGGAACAGTGCGCGCCGACGAGAGCGATCACCGTTAGCAGTCGAGGATCAGCCGCTATGTAGCGGAGAGCGGCCCTCAGATCTGCGCTCAACGTGGCAACCGCAGCAGCCATCGCCCCCTTAGGTTCTTGGTCTCCCATAGGTACCGTTTCAGCTGCCATGCGCGAAGCTTCGTTAGCTTCGCTTCCCACTCGGAATGCGCAAAACAAAGCAAAAGCTAGAAGAACTGCTGCCACCGCAAAAACAGCACTGACCCCCAACGTGCTTAAGAAGGCGGCCCCAAAAAGAGGGCCAGCCAATCGAGACCCATGCTGAGATAGACCACTTAAGGCAACTGCATTCGTTAGGTGAGACCGCGGAACCGAAGTCGCGACGAGAGCTTGACGAGTCGGAACCGTAATCGCTTGAGCAGACCCTGTAGCAAACGCCAACACACCCACGTGCCAAACCTGGGCGAGATCCAAAGCAGTGGCGAAAGCTAAAACTATGGCACCCACGACCCCGAACGTCCCACCGGCTATCAGCACTTTGCGGCGTTGTACCCGATCGGCCATAGCACCTGCAATGGGGCCAACCACCACGAAGGGAATGAAACTCGCGAAAGTCACCCAACCCACCGCTGCGGTGGAACCTCCACTTAAGTCGTGCACCAACCACCCTCGCGCCAATACCAAAGCCCAGCGCGACCCGGTGCTGAAGAAGCCATTAGCGAAGAGCCACCGAAACTGCGTTGACCGCATGGCAGGAAATCGACCTACCGAATTTTCTGTCGACTGCTCCACCTGGCAAAGTTAGCCCGCCCAGTCAGGCACGGTAATGAGGGGAAACGTTTTCTGAGGTGCGGGTACCGGGTCCACTAACTCTGTGGAACTCAATTGTTCTTGGCGACAAAGTCCCGCCCACCTCAATTAACACGAAAACGTCCTCAACCTGGTTACCTGAGAAAGATGTCTGATTTCTAAAAAGTTGTGGGCACTGGTGGGTTCAATAGCTAAATGAGACTCGAACCCTCCATTTAGGAGCTAGACAGGAGGAACGTCGACTCTTGGAGTGGTAGATGGCTGATGTAACAGTGAATATTCGCGATGATGGCCCATTGCTGGTGCAGGGGCCTTGTGTCCTGAAGGACCAGGCAGGGAACATCGTGCGGGAGAGCGACAATATGGTGGCTCTTTGTCGCTGTGGTTTATCCAGCAGCAAACCAATGTGTGACGGAAGTCACACTGACAACTTCGATGGGACCCTCAACCCGCCCGATTGAGATTACGGATGGCGTTTCTGTCGCTCTCAACGAAACTTTGGGGCCCGTTTCTCGAGAAATGCGTTAACAGCTTCACGGTGTTCGGGGGTTGACCCGGCTTCCTCGTTCGCCTGTCCCTCTCGACGCTGGACGAGGTCTAAGTCAGTTTCGCTCGCGTTCTCGGTTAGTAATTGTTTGGTGAGTTGCAATGATGAGGGAGCGTTCTCGGCGTAACTACGGGCACGTGTGACCGCGGCGCCGACCACGTCGTCGGGCACGACTTCATCTACCAGACCAATTTTTTTCGCCTCGTCACCTGAGATGGTCCTACCCGACAGAGCTAAGTCGGAGGCCATCCCCCAGCCGCAGCGTTGCACCAAGAAGTGGGAGGAGGCGAGTTCAGGCACCACCCCCATCTTCACAAATCGGGCAGAGAGCTTGGCGTCGGACTGGGCGACTATGAAATCCATGGACAGCAGCATGGTCAAACCGAGTCCGATCGCGGGACCATTGACTGCGGCCACCATGGGTTTCGACTCGCGCACGAGCCCTACCCAATTCACTGACTCGGTGAGCGCGCCGTAGCCAAGTGATTCGTCCTCCAACGTTGCGCCAAACACATCACCTATATCAGCGCCGGCACAGAATGCTCTACCGTCCCCCGTCATGACGAACGCGCCGACAGACTTATCAATGTTGCCCTCTTCGATCGCGTGAACCAACTCGGTATGCATTCGTTCCGTCCAGGCATTGAGCCTTTCGGGCCGTGAGAGAACGAGAAGTCGGATCTCTTCGTGATCCTCAACTTTGATTTGTTGATAATCCATAGGACCCCCGGTCGCCGAACTGCAGTTGAAACCGTAGCCCCCAGATCGTCTTCGAGTTTTGCTGGTGTGATCTAGGGTCGGGTTATGAGGGAGAGGCTCGATTCATCGGCCCAAAGAGTTGACCGTGCTCCGTCAACGGACTCGTGTCGGGTGACGACCAGTTCGGTCCAAACCTGGTCGGCGACGAGGCCCATGTCCGCTCTGAGACGTAGCACTGCGTCGCCGTCAGTTGGCTGTAGAGCGACTTCGTGGTCGGCGGTCAACAAAGAAACAACGTAGGTTTCGTCTTCGGCGCGACCCCCGTCAATGGTGAAATCATCGGGCGCACCATCGAATGGGCAAAAGCAGTACAACAAGCGGGCCTTTAGTCCTCGTGTGCGATCCGGTATCGCACCCAAGTACGCGGGATCTGATTGCATATCTAAATAGGCGGCTCGTCTCGGGTAACGAACCAGTAAGGCCCTATCCCATTGAATGCTCCCAAAAACGTCACCGCCATAGGCCAAAGACCCTCCTCTGGCAGAAACAGTGCCGTACGCGACTTTGCTGTATCGGTCGTAAGCATCTCGCCCGCCTGTATCGGCGAACGACAGCAAGTTCAACATGATGACCGCAGAAGAATCAGGTCTTGCTGCCAACTCAGCGATGGTCTCGGGGCTGGGATTAATGGCGCTGGTAGGGTTCGGAGTTGTCAAGTTCGAGTCCTATCTCACGACTTTTCGGTACACATTTTTGGAACGAACAGAACCGGTACCTATTTTCCGCTGGTCAATCCGATAATTACGGAAACATTCGACACGCAACAAAGTTAATTCGATGGCGCGGCTAGTTCGATGGGCGGTATCGAAATGATCTCCTCGTCAGTGGACTGGTCTTTCCACATCAGCACAACGAATTTCGCGTCGCTGTCAAGAGCAGTCAATTGGTAGTGCCAGATGCCTCGCCCAATAGTGACACCCACGCCTGGGCCAACCACAAACCCGCGAAGATCCGATAATTCAGGGCTCACAGATACGACAACCACCCACCTGCTGACCTCCATCGGTACGAAAGTCTGACTCGAGAATGGGTGACGTTCGATCTGTTCGAGCGTTATCGGCAACTGGACAGCGCGAACGTGAGTTGTTGACAGTGCGACAGGTCGATGGTCATGGGATAAGCCCGCGGAAAATGATTGACGGCCATACGTCTCAGAGGCGACGATGAGTTGACCATATGGCGAGAAGTTTTCGGCGGTAACGGGTACGACTCGTATTGTCATTCGGGGTTCAAACTCTTCGCGGGGGATGATTATTTATCCAGTGTTTTGCGATGTCGAGACGAGAGCAAAGCCACACTCCGGGCAACTGGGCCACATGGTCTAGGACTCCCAGTAGCCCAGCAAACCGAGTCGGCTGGCCGACAATTCTTGGGTGAAGGCCGATTGAAATCATGGTCTGCTGAGTTTCGTTTTCTCGTAATAGAACGTCGACACCACTATTTATGAAATCTGCCCACTGACTGCCGGGCATAGTCAGTAATTTCGCGTCATTGCTGGTCAGCGAGTATGGGATCACTAAATGATCGTTACCGTTTACTTTGGACCAATACGGAATGTCGTCGTTGTACGCGTCGGAGTCGTAAAGAAAACCACCGTGTTCAACTAGCAGTCGGCGGGTGTTCACCGACGGTCCGTAACGGCAGTACCAGCCTTGTGGCTGGTAGCCGAGCGACCGTTGGAAACTTTCGACAGCAAAAGCGATTTGTTCTCGCTCCGCGGCTTCGCTCAGAGCGTGGTGATTAATCCACCGGTAACCGTGGCTGCACACGTCATAACCGGCATCAACAATTGCCTGCGTAATCGGAGGATTTCGTTCTAATGCGAGCGCACATGCGAATGCGGTGAGTGGGAGATCTCGGTCCTGGAACTCTCGGTGGATTCTCCAAAAGCCGGCGCGACTGCCGTACTCAAATAGCCCCTCGGCGGCTAGGTCACGTGTTTCTCCCAGATTCATGGATGAGTCAGTCAGCCGATTTTCCGTGTAGCCATCACCGTCGGGGATTGATGGTTCAGACCCTTCTTCGACATTGACCACAAAGTTGATTGCTAACCGTGCGTCTCCAGGCCATCGGCCGGTTCGGGCGACTCCCCCGTATCCAATGAAGTCGCGAGATGGGCCGCCGTTCATTGTTTTGTCCGCTCATACCACGACATGTCTTCGACCGTGATCTCGTCACTGTAGGAAACGTCGAATGCGCCACTTAATGTGACTAACCATAAGGCTCCGGTTTCGGTGTACATGGGTCCGTGGAAATGGCCTGGAGGGAAACTGAAGTAGGTAGGGCCTTCAAAGTGTTGTTCCCCGTACCAGCAATCGCCTTCCAGGAGGATGTCTTCTTGGTAGACGGAGTGCGCTTCGGCAGCTGCTGTGTGCCAACCCGGCGGTTCTTTGATGAGAAGAGACGTCGCTCCTGTGGTGCTATCTCTCGACAAAACGCGGGCTAAGCCATATTCAGTGATATCAAGAGCAGCGGGTTGGTCGGATTCGTCACCCCATAATGAGCTGGTCGATTGCCAAGGAATGTCAGCGAATCTGACCCCGTTAACGGCTTCTCTCGTCATTGTGGGGAGCCTAGTTTCACTATGCGAACGCTGACTTCGCGAAAACGTTTCTCATCGGTGTGGGTTCGGGCTCAACTTAACCAAACCCGGCGGTGGATCATCGATACGTGGCTAAAAGCGTGTCGTTCTAGCCACCTAGACCCCATCAGATCTCGATGGGACGGCCGTTGTCGTCTGGGTCAAGTCGTCGATGCTTGGGGCCATCCGGGGACTCCATCGTCTCGCTGCACTCCACATGAGTTCAAGAGTCCGCTCACTAGTCGGTACTGGAGGGCAGCGGCCATGAACTCCAGCATCTCTGAAACCGAGAAGATGCCGGTGAGTTTGAGCCACGTGGCGTCGCTTACGCAGTCGTCGTTGTAAAGGTCGTCGACCATCTCTAGCAACGCAACTTCGTCTTCCTCCCAGCCATACTCACTGACAGGTCTGGTCAACCGGTAAATCTCATCCTCTGTAAGTCCAACATCGAGCCCAAAGAGGGTGTGTTGGCCAAATTCGTACACCGATTGACAATTCCATCCCATGCGCAAGATGACCATTTCTCGTAGCCGAGGAGGCACCGTTCCCTTAAAAAGCAGCTGACGAGAAAACCGTCCCACGCCGACCGAAACCATTTCGTTGTGGGCGAGAGTCGCTGTGACGTTTGCCGCGTTGACCGCCGAATTCTTCATGGCTTCTTTGGCTTCTTCTAAGGCTTTAGGCAAAGGTTCAACGCGAGCTGAATTAGGACGAATGGGCATAAGCCCAGTATGCCTGTTCCAACTATTCAGCTCGGTCGACATGATCACATATGCCTTAGTAAATGATTCTTCTTGATCAAACACCTCAAACCGATAGGTCGAGACTTCTAGGACAGATACCCACAAGTACTGGCGGTAAAAACGGTGGCGCGTTACATATCGAGGGCTATCTAAGGCAACAACAAAGCGGCTCAACCGCAAAAAACTTTGGGCACCCCTAACTTCCACTAAATTAGTGATTATGAAGCGAAAAAGTTTCGCCGACATGGATTGTCCGATCGCTCGTGCCCTCGAGGTCGTCGGCGATTGGTGGACGCCGCTTATTCTTCGCGAGGTCGTGTGTGCGGGCACCAAACATTTTCAAGACCTCCAAAACAATTTAGGGATAGCGCCAGCTGTGCTTAGCAGTCGTTTAGGCGTCCTGGTCGATAATGGGTTACTCGAGCGAAGGCAATACTCAGAACACCCGAAGCGTTTCGAGTACATCGCCACTGATAAGGCCAACGATTTTCGAAATGTGCTCGATGAGTTGTTTGACTGGGGCACCAAATGGGCCAGTAGCCCGCAGCGCTAGCACTACTTCTTGCTTGGAACCCGCCCACGCGGTTTCGCGACAAATACACTAGACTAACTTCTATGAGCATAGCGAGTGAGAGCGGGGCTTCGTCGGAGTTGCCACGCGTGACGAAGACTGCATGGAAGGTACTCATCGCAACCTCTCTCACGAATTTTGCGGTCGGCCTCGATATGTCGATGACCAACGTCGCGATCCCCGATATTCAACGAAGTTTTCCTTCAGCGAGTACCGCAGATCTCTCTTGGGCACTCACTTTTTACATGGTGGCCTACGCAGGGTTTCTCATCGTAAGTGGCCGGTGGGCTGATCGATTTGGGCGCCTTCGAGTTCTCAACATCGGATTTGGGTGCTTCATCCTCGGATCGGCGCTCCTCACTTTGATGCCTACAGTTTCGACTTTGGTCGCGGCAAGGGGACTCATAGGCATCGGCGCAGCCATGGCAGCTCCGGCATCACTAGGACTCGCAGTTGCCGCCTGGCCAGCCGAACGTCGAGGAACTGCCGTCGCAATTTGGAGCTCAACTTTGGCGCTCTCATCTGCAATAGGCCCAATAATTGGTGGGTTCGCCATAGAGCTCGGCTCTTGGCGTTGGGCATTTGCCTTGAATATCCCCATCGGCATTTTGGCCCTGGTATGGGGAACCCGCGTTCTGACAGAAAGCTCCCGCGACCCAAATGCAAGCCGCCCCGACATCACAGGTTCGTTCTTAATAACTGCCGCCACCGCTGGTCTAGCTCTAGTAATCGTCCAAGGCGGAGAGTGGGGTTGGCTCTCACTCCCAGTTCTGGGACTTCTTGCTTCAATAATTGTTGCTGGAACGCTCCTAATTCGACGCATCTCTACCCATCCCGACCCCATCCTCCCCAAAGCGCTCCTTACGATTCGTTCTTTTCGCGCTGCAAACATCGCCATCTTTTTGTTCGGACTCGGATTTTTCTCTGCGATGCTGACAATCGTTCTCTACCTGACTGAAATAGTGGGCTACTCCACTGTCAAAACCGGATTCGGAGTTAGCGTGCTAGCTACAGCCGCATTCGCTTCCTCGAATGTCGCAGGACGCCTTGCGGACCGTTTCGGATACCGGCGCGTCGCCATGCCCGGAATGTGCCTTTTCGTTTTGGGCTGTTTGTGGCTGGCTCAAAGAGCAGGCCAGCACCCAACATTTTTTGTTGACGTGTTCCCCGGGTTTGTTCTTCTCGGATTGGGAATCGGCTCCGGACCCCCGATTTTGGCAGCCGCTGCTGTTTCTGACGTGAATCCTGAAAACTTCAGCGTGGCTGGAGCCATAGTCCAAACAGCCCGCCAGTTGTCAGGGGCTATCGGCGTCTCCGTGGTGGTAACTATCCTGGGAAACGCTCCCAGCGAAACCTCGTTTCGTTCAGCATTCTTGTACCTCGGAATGGTCACCGGCCTAGCGGTTGTAATGGCGAGCCGACTTCCGTCACTTCAGAACCACAAAGACTAAGTTCACTAAACCTGCCCCAGAGGAATCTGCCGGCAGCCAGCGCTTTCAAGCAGCGTTGGCATGCCGCAAATACCCATCGAGCATCTGCAGCGCTTCCTCACGGGTAACCCGAAGAGAAACAATTACTTCTACTCCAGGGTTCTCCATTGAGATAGAACGCCGAAGGAGTTCGATTTGTACGTGATTGGTGAGGTCATTAGGTCCAGGAATTCGCATACCAGTAGGAATAGCCCCGGGGTCTGACACCGGACCCGAAACCTAAACAATTCAAGGCGCCCAACGCCGTGAGAACAGATCAAACTAGGTTTGTGATTCAGTCTTACGGCGAGGGGGTCGGGTGCCTGAGGAACAACAAACACTGATGCTCGATGACGTCCACGTAGTCGATTTCAGTCAATACCTAGCGGGCGCAGGGGTCAGCCGCATGTTGGCAGAGATGGGGGCCGACATAACCAAGGTAGAAATCGGTCCTGTTGGCGATGGGGGCCGACTCCTGCCCGTCCTTAAAGACAACAGGAGCGGGTTTTTCATCCAACACAACCGCGGCAAAAAAAGTGTGGCCCTTAATTGGGAACATAGCGAAGCTTTAGAAATCGCCAAAGCGCTAGCGGTGCAAGCTGACGTGGTTCTGGAAAATTTTGGCACTGCGGACGTCTTGAAGCGCCGCGGACTCGATTACGAGTCAATCCGGGAACTAAACCCCAGCGTGATCTACCTCTCTGTTTCAGCTTTTGGTCGAACCGGGCCCTGGGCAAACAAACCTGGGTTCGATTTCATAGCCCAGGCAGCGTCAGGTCTAATGCATATGACCGGATCACCCAATGGACCTCCGGGGGTGGTGTGGAGCGCCATCGCCGACAACAACGCCGCCGTTCATGGTTTCGCCGGTCTCGGATACGCCCTGTATCACCGCGAAAAAACAGGGCAAGGGCAGTTCATCGATCTGGCCATGGTGGATTGCCTTTTCCATCATCACGAAATGGCGCTCGAAGCCTGGCATTTAAGCAACGCCGAATTCGTACCCCAACGTATGGGACAACACCATGAACTGGTTTTCCCAGTCGGGTTATTCCAAGGACCCGAAAGCTGGATAGCGATGCTCGCCCTTGACTTCCAGTGGCAAAATGTTTGCAAGGCGATGGACCGACTGGACCTGATCGATGATCCCCGTTACGCCGACATTTCGGACCGAGCCAAACGACGCGACGAACTAATCCCGGTTGTCGAAGAATGGATGTCGACGTTTAAAAGCGATCAGGACCTACTTGACCATCTCGAAAAACATCGAGTTCCCGCAAGCCCAGTACTCAGCCCGCTAGATGCCATCGATCACCCACAGTTCAAAGCCCGAGACATGGTCAGATGGGTTGACGATCCAATCCTTGGTTCCGTACCCATCCCAGGGTTTCCTTGGAAGTTCAGTACTCAAACTGAATTACCGGAATTGACGGCGCCTCTACTCGGCGAACACAACAGCCAAGTCTTAGAGAACAAACTCGGTTACGACGCTGAGCAAATCGAAAGACTCAAACTCTCTGGCGTCCTGATCGAAGGTCCAACATAACCAAATGGAACGCCGCAACTAAAGATTGCCGCAGCTCGCAGTCGCGGCGTTCAACCACGTAGCTACCTGACCTACATTTTGTTCGCGGCACAGCAGCTACACCGCGAGGGTTACTTCGGTGACCGAGCGCTGATTCGGTCTCCAGTATTGGATCTAGAAGACCCTCAACAGTGCAACACTTCCCATAACGACCGGCTTTGTCCAGTCTCCCCCTCCCCACACCACTAGCGCGAGACTGGGAACCATGTTGACTGCATTGATAACTGGAACCTCCACCGGCATCGGACGGGCAACCGCTCTTCAACTCGCCCGAGACGGAATGAGAGTCTGGGCCTCAATGAGGGACACTTCGATGGGCGTATCGCTCGAAGAAATCGCTTCGGAAGAAGACCTTGATTTACGCGTTGTTCAATTAGACGTAAAGGATGAACAGTCTGTCGAGAAAGCATTTGACTACGTTGGCGGCATCGACGTCCTTGTTAACAACGCTGGCCTCAGTCCAGTCGGGTCAGTCGAGGAGTTCGATCTCGTAGCGTGGAAACAACTATTTGAAACAAACGTCTTCGGTTTAATACGTTGCACCCAGGCCGCCCTTCCCTCTATGCGCGCTAAGGGCTTTGGCCGAGTGATCAACATTTCTTCAGTGGCGGGCCGGGTAGCAATACCTATGTTTGGTCCCTACTCGTCGACTAAGTGGGCGGTAGAAGCAATCGGCGAATCTCTTGCATCTGAAGCCGCGATATTTGGAATACATGTAACCCTGATCGAACCTGGTGCAGTTGCAACGCCCATCAGAGGCAAGACGGGCCAACCCAACAGAGAGAGCCCCTATCGGCCCGTAGCTAAAAATTGGGGGTTCAGCGTCGGCTACGACCATGCTCGCCCCTCCGAGCCCGAAGAAGTGGCGATCGCTATTTCTACTGTTATCAAAAATCCGTCTCCACCTCTTCGCGTGACCGTGGGTAGAGGCGTGGAACAAATGATCGAGCTACGAAGCCGACACAACGACGAAGAATGGTTGAACCTATGGTCATCTGAAACCGGTGACTTTTTGACACGTTGGAAATCTCTCACCGGAGATGATCTAACTCAACTACCAGATCGTTGAGGTGGCAAGATTGATGTATGAGAGCAATAGGTGTAAATACTTATGGAGGCCCTGAAGCCCTAGAAATAGTAGATCTGCCAGAAGAGCAAGCAGGCCCAGGCGAAGTGCGGCTGAGGGTCTTTGCCGCAGCAGTGAACCCCACCGACACTTTGGCTCGGAATGGGTCACGAGCCGAAACCCAAAAAATGGATCCTCCCCCTTACGTGCCAGGAATGGATGCTGCGGGGGTAGTAGATCAAGTCGGCTCGGAAGTCACCACCGGCATACGCGTTGGCGATGCCGCTATGGCGATGGTCGTGCCGCGAGGTGCTCATGGCGCATACCGGGAGAGTCTTGTTTTGAAAGCTTCTTCGGTAGTTCCGTCACCTAAAGGCTTTACTCACGTGCAAGCCTGTTCCTTACCTATGAACGGCCTCACTGCCACACTTTCGTTGGACTTGTTGGGCCTCAAAGAAGGTCAGGTGCTCGCTGTCACCGGAGGAGCCGGCGCATACGGTGGCTACATGATTGAGCTTGGCAAAGAAGCAGGACTCACCGTTATTTCCGATGCTTCTGATGCTGACATGGCGTTGGTCAAAGAGTTAGGCGCAGACATTGTTGTCCCTCGAGGAGACGACTTCGCTGAGAAAGTCAGAGCGCATTTCCCCAATGGAGTTGATGGGCTCGCCGATGGTGCGGTCCTAAACGAACTCGCAATTGACGCTGTCCGCGATGGGGGTGCCTTTACTTCAGTTCGTGGTTACAGCGCTTCCGACATTCGTAATATCAGTTTCACGACCACTTTCGTTACAACATTAGACGGCGATTTCATGAAGCTGGATGCGCTTCGCGAACACGTCGAGAATGGCGTCGTCACTCTTCGAGTTGCAGGGACTTTCCCAGCCGAGAACGCCAGTGACGCTCATGCAACACTGGAAGCAGGAGGCACCAGGGGGCGCTGCGTCATCACTTTTTAGCTACCCCAGACAATCCATTCGGGTTCAGATCTAAACCTCTTTGCCTCAAACAGGAATCTCGGTACACCTGGGATGACACCTCTGTCATCCGCGTTTGCTTGTCGCCTACTGAAACCTGTTTCTTTGCCCATGACCAACCCCAACTAAAACTGGTGTCCGTCGAGGCAATAACGAGAACCGGTGCAGGTCATACACCCTGGTCAGCTCGCCTCAGTTCTCTGCACCGTTGACACAATTGGGCTCAAAGCCTTGCTGTCTAGGCTTTCGCCCCAGCGACAACACCATCATCGTGAAGTTTGCCGACCTCGTTGGATGTCATTCCCAGAACCTCCAAAAGTATCTCGTCGGTGTGTTGGCCGAGACGAGGTGCAACAGTTGGACATCCACGATCAATTTCTGAGAACGACAATGGAGAGCCTGGAGCAAGCACCTGACCAACCCCTGGCTGATCGATATGGCCAAACATGGGATTCTCAGCGCTAGCACGGCGGTCTTCGTTTACCAGCTGAACAAAAGTTTGATAGGGCCCCCAACAAACACCCTTGGCATCAAAAATTTCGGCTATTTCATCAAGGTTGTGTGTCGCTATGAACGGCGCCATAAACGAGGCAATGGCATCTCTGGCATCCCAGCGGTCGCCCTCTCTGCTGAGGTCAACACCAAGAGCATCCTCTATCGCCATTAAGTGGTCAACGATGTTTGTAGCTTCGACAAGGCTCTGCCATTGGCGCTTGCTGATTGCGACAACCATTATCCGCCGGTCATCTTTAGTCGCAAAGTCTCTGCCAAATGCCCCGTAAAGGTCGTTACCAACAGGGACTCTGTCTTTGTTTGTTAACTGTGCTTGGGCCATATAACCGAGGTTGGCGACCATGGCGAAGGCGACGTCCGTTAGAGAGATCTTCGAGAGCTGACCAATACCCGTGCGGCTCCGATATCGCTCTGCTGCTAGTAACCCAACAGCGGCGGTCAATCCGGTAGCAGTATCCCAGGCCGGCAGAACGTGATTGGTTGGCATACTCGAACCTGTGGGCCCTGTCGCCATCGCAAAACCAGATGATGGGTTCACCGTGTAATCCACGGCAGTTGACTCATCGGGGTTTCCGATGATGTTCATGTAGATCAGATCTTCCCTGTTAGAACGCAAGCGGTCATAGGCAAGCCAACTCGCTTCAGGGAAGTTAGACAAAAAAATTCCATTATCTGTGCCTGGCTCAGTTATCAGTTGCGTAATTAATTCTCTTCCTTTGTCACTACGCAGGTCTACCTGTATGGACCGTTTGCCTTTGTTTAACCCAGCCCAAAAAAGGCTGACGCCTTCCTCAGTCACAGGCCATCTTTGATAGTCCAGGCCTCCCCCAATAGCGTCAAAACGGATGACATCTGCTCCAAGCTGAGCCAGAGTCATACCGCCGAGAGGCGCCGCGACGAAAGCCGAACCCTCAACGATTCGCAATCCTTCGAGTACTGGTGTCATCGCTGACCCTTAATCGCTCTCTTGAGTCTCAGTTAGAGCTCAACGACCAAATGCTGGTCGAGCGAAGTTGTAGTTTTCGAGAATTCCTTACGGAGCGAAAACAATTGGTGTCCATACCAGAATGTCACTACCAGCGACTCCTCGCTCGTCAACTGTCGCGGCACGGATTTCGAACCGCATGAGTTGACCGCCAGGCACCGGCAAAGTTTCTTTCAATTCGTGTCTGAATTCCAACAGGTCACCTTCGAACGCTGGCCCTACATGGTCGCATCCATCCCAGGCAACGATCGCAGCAACACCTGGTAGCACTCGACTTAATGAAGCCTGCGCCAACCCTTGGACATGTCCGCCATAGACAAGACGTTTGCCGTAAATGCTTGCCGAACCATCCCGGTGAACAAACGCCTGATTAAAAGTCATTCGGGCAAGAGACGGAGCGAGATCGATGTGGTCTCTCATGGCATCGACCCTGGTTTCGCCAAGACCCCAAGTAGCGACAGGTACACCTTCGAGATTCCAGCTTGGGACAAGAGTCGTGAGATCTTGGAGAGGTGCAGGGTCTGATGGGCCCGGAATATCGGATGAATGGCCCGGTGAACCCGATCTGCTAGCTACCAGAGCACATCTTTCGTATTGAGCCACGGGGCCGTTGTCACCAACAGTTTCAATTCCTAACCAAACTTTCCCGCGATGCTTATCGTCTTTCGGTCTGGCGTCTGCCAGTCCAAGGACCGTGGTGCTGGTCGTGATTGTTTCGCCTACTTCGACAGGTCTGAGGATGCGCACCGAACGGTAGTAGAGGTTAGCTATAGCTTTCCGGGTTGCATTTGTCGTCTGACCGATCGCGTATTGCATGACTAACCCGGGATTTACAAGCGCGCCGGTAGAACCGCTAATTCGTTGGTAGGCGCCACGATTTGCTGACGCAAAGTGTTGATCACCTGTGATCATTCGGTAAGCGACATTGTCAGCGTCGGTGACGGTGACCGCGGGTAACGGCGGAATTGTCATCCCATGTTCGAAATCGTCGTAATAAGGGCCGTCGTTGTGCACGATTATTCTTTCTTTACTGAAGCTTGTATGTGAAGGATATTCCCAGCTTTACCTAAACAAAGCCGAAGAAGGGCACCTTCCACCTTGATACTTAGGGCCCTCATGACACACGGGGAATATTGGCTCTTTCGATGAGGGTTTCTTTTCATTTTTCGCGCACGCCGAATTCGACAAAAGTTTCGGAATTGTGCTTCCCAGACAGGCAACCCGGAGGGCGTTCCTGGGGTGTGACCCATGACACTTCTCACGATGATCAAGCTGAGGTTGCTGGTGGGTTACACAATGAATTTGGGCGGAGCGGGTTACTCGCTCCCGATAATCAAGTCTGAGACTGTCTCAGCCTCGGCCGTGACGGAGCAGGGTGCCCGGTGTTGCGCCTGTGCACTCGCCGTCGCGGAAAGTTTCCACCCCATTGACAAGGATGTGTCGATACCCGTTGGCGTGTTGGACTCGCCGCCATTCACCGCCAGGCAAATCGTAAACGGGTTCACCGATCCATTCGGGTTCGATGGACAACTCTTCTAAGTCATAGACGATGACGTCAGCAGGCGCCCCTTCGCGCAGCATTCCTCGATCTTGAAGCCCACCTGCGTGAGCCGCCAACGTGGAACCGCGGTAGTGGGCCTCTTCCAGCGATATCGCTCCTGTTTCTCGAACCATCCATGCGAGATAGTCAGTAGTCCATGCGCCGCCGGTAAAGAACTTGGTGTGAGCGCCGCCGTCGGAGACACCTGGAACGGTGTACGGCGACTCAGTGATCGCCCCTGCCATATGGTCGATATTCCACTCGGGCCCTTCGCCCAGGAACTCAGTTTTCAAATCAGTCATGATCGACAAATCGAGCATCACGTCGATGTAGTGCTTGCCCTCTTGTTCGGCTATCGCCCCGAGACTCTTACCTACGTACTGCTGCATGTCCTCGCGGCGGTTCACGCCTTGGACGACGAGACGGTGTGCCGGCCCGCCGACCGCTATTTGTGTTTGGGTGAAAAGGGTATTGGCCTCGTCCTGTTCTATCTTGATCCTGTCTCGCAGAGCAGGGTCCTTCATTTTCCGGATTTTCTCCTCGATAGTTCCAGTCGTTGCTTCTCGCCAAGCGGGGCTGGAGTCATACAAATTCCACTCATCCAGCGAAAATGCGAAACCTGTTCGTATCGTTGCCGCTTGCCCGAAGATTCGAAGGCCGTCTTCTTGGGCGTCTTGTATCCACTCAAGACGTTCTTGGTGCGTGCGCGGGTTTCGTTGACTCACAGGCACAACGTTGTCGATAATCGGGCGTCTGCAAATTTCCGCCAACTTGCGTTTGAATGCCAGGTCGTCAGGGTCGTTTGGATCCGAACTTGTTGCTTGGGTCAGTTGGATAAAACCTTCGTCGCGTTCGGCGAGAACTTCAGCCAAGCAAAAGATGTCGTCGTCGACCATCGTGTCGGTGACCATCGGTGTTCCATCAAAATCAGCCTGAGTGGAGTTGGGGCCTAACCGTTGGATTGAGAAACCGCAGAGGCCCGCGTCCATCCCTTCGTGGAGTAGACGTTGCATTTCTTTTTGTTCGGCATTGGTAGCTGCCCGACTTTTTGCAGCATCAAGGCCCATCACGTAGATCATGAGGGATGCGGTCGGCATGTATTGAAGACAGTTCACGCCCTTGGGTGCCCGATCAAGACTGTCCAGGTACTCGGGAATAGTTTCCCAATCCCAGTGCGGCAAAAAGCCCTCTTGCATTGCGGCTAGAGGGATGGCCTCGGTTCGCACCATGGTCAACATTGATCGCTCTCGGAAGTCCGGCTTGCAAGGAGCGAAACCAAAACCGCAGTTACCCAGTACGACGGAGGTAACTCCGTGCCAACTTGAGATGGAACAGTAAGGGTCCCATCGAATTTGAGCGTCGTAATGTGTGTGAAGGTCAATAAAGCCTGGAGCAACAATCGCCCCATCCGCGTCGATGACCTGTTCGGCGACACCGTCAGCCCGACCGCCTATACGGGCGATGCGGCCATCCTTGATCCACATGTCGCCTCGGAATCGAGGCACCCGTGTTCCGTCCACAATGGTGCCGTTTTTGATATGAACGTCGTAGTCAGTCGCCATGGTTCCCCCCGGAGTGGCTTTCGTTCTGGGGTCGTACCCAACCGATGAGGACGCCCCGCTATGAACGGCAGTCTAGATAACAGACCAAAGGGATGAAGACATACCCCACAAATCGCTCTACTCCAGAGCGGTAAAGCAGATCCTACGGAATCACCGGCAGCATGATATGGCTCAAATAATGAGAGCTGTGGTGGACCTTTTGGTGAGCGACGTTCCAACTTGTGCCTCGAGCCTGATCGCCGCCGGTGTTGAGGTTGCGATCGAAACGCGGAAAATTGCTTGAGCTGATTTCGAGGCGAACTCGGTGCCCTGCGAGGAAAACGTGAGACGTCGCCCACAAATCGATTTCTAGTTCAGTTATCTGACCTGGTTGCATGGGAGATGGCTGCTCGCGTGAGTTCCGGTAGCGACATCTGATCATGCCGTCGACGATGTTTTGGGCGTAGCCGCTTGGGTGAACATCGACCAACTTCGCCGTGAAGTCCGTGTCGACGGCTGATGATTCAGCGAACAAGGCGACCTTGATTGGTCCTGTTACTTCTAGCTCGTCGTTGAGGGTCGCCCCGGTGTACACCAGCACGTCCGGTCGAGCCTCCACTTCGCGTTGGTCGTAAGCGCCGATCGGTAGAACCAGTAAGTTGCCTCCGGCGGTGGGTACCGGATCGTCAGGGTCGTAGATAAAGGCATCAGATGGTGAGTCCCCAGGTGTGGTTCTCATAAGAGTTCCGTCTCCGTTGAGGGTGTTGGCTGAGCCGCCGCTGTCGAGATACATGGGAGTCCATCGGGTTCGAGCCAGCGGCCATTCGTGTTCGTCTCGCCACTGATTACGTCCCATGGTGAAAAGTCGAATTGGTGGCCGTTCGTCCCATTCGTCGTTGCCGTCCTTGAGCCAACGATTTAAGAAGTCCAACTCGTATTCGTGTAGGTCGAGAAGTGATGCGTCACCAAAGTCTGCTTCGCCGGCGCCCTTGCTGGTGGGTGAGGTGTAAGGAAAGAGGTGACCCCATGGGCCCAAAAGTAGCCTCTGGCCGCCTCGGGCCTCAGGGGTCTTCGCCCCGCTAGCTAGCCCATTAAACATGATTGCTCCGTCACGACTGAATATGTCGTACCAGCTACTGACGTGAAGCATGGGCACATCAACATCACCGAATTTTTTCTCGCCGTTGATTCTGTGCCAGTAGGGGCCGTCGTTTGGGTTATCGAGATATTCACGAAGGTAAGGAGCTGCTTCGTTGAGTAACTCGGCCCACTCCATTAATGGGAGCCGCCGATACGCCTCGGCAGTGAGTGGGTTGGCGAAGTTGATCGAACGCTCAAGGTGCGGCCGAATTTTTGGCCATAGTTCTTCCTTCAGGCCCAACCGGTCGATTGTGTTGCGAGCAAGAAAAATGGCGTAGGGAATCATCCATCCATGCACGAGGGCCCCACCTACGTCGTAAACCCACCCTGAGTGAAAATCAGCGGCGGCAGAAACGGGGACCTGGCATCGTAGGGACGGAGGCGCCGTCGGAGACATTAGGTACTGTGTTGCACCTAAATAGGACTGCCCGATCGTGCCGACCTTGCCGTTACTCCAAGGCAAGTTTGCTGCCCACTCCACTGTGTCGTAGCCATCGAGTGGCTCATCGAAGAGAGGCTCGAAGTCACCATGGGAGGTAAACCGGCCCCTGGTGTCTTGGATCACCACCACGTAGCCGCGAGGAACAAAGAACTCGTGATCGCCGAAATCGCTAATGAATTGCTTTCCGTAGGGAAGACGAAGCAGCAATACCGGAAACTTGCCTTCGGCGTCGGGCCGGTAAACGTCGGCGAACAACGTCGTTCCGTCTCGCATTTCGGCTGGAACGTCAAGTTCTTTGGCGATTCGATATTTGGCTGCGTCAGCCATCAGGCTCTCTTTCTTGGTGCTAGCAAAGTTCGAGCTCTAACCCGCAATTATTTAACTTCCGGCTTGTTGTAGGCCTCAAGCATGGCGGCAGTGTCGTTGTATTCGCGCATCTCCACGATTTTGCCGTCGATCACTCTATTCACGTGGACCCAATCCATTTCATACGGTTGCCCGTTTCGCAGGAAATACCCCCGCTCACTTCCAATAACGATCACGCGATCGTTTTCGGTTATGACCTCATGAGCCTTGAGGTAATCAAGACGAATATTGCTCTGTATCAGGCCCACATAGTCATTAGCGCCAGAGGGCCCAACGTAGACCCCTCCAAACGGAATGGGGTCCGGCAAAAGATTTATTAGCTTGCCTTCATCGCTAAAGACACTGGTGTCCGCTCCGTAAAGGAATGCTTTAACAACTTTTTCGTTTGACGCCATGAGAATCACCCTAGAAACCACTTTCTCACAGATCGAACAGAAGCCGCTGAGAGCGGTCATGCCCAAGCCCAAAAATTGGGTGTTTACTTCCGGTTTCTATCGTTATTGCGGGTTCTTAACGGTTCGCTCGCGCTTTGCGCTTTTTTTCTGCTGCGTGCAGACGATCATGTTCTGTCCTCAGTAAGCGACCCGTATCACGCTCTTCGCAGATGTATCGTCCGAGAAGCGCGCCAGTCGTAGGGTCGATCGATTTATCGCGAAAAAAGGCGTCAAAAATGTCGGGAGTCGGGTTCGACTTGTTGAAACCGAGAGCTTTCATCTTGCTCAGGTCCGAGCGCTTAGAAGCAACAACCTTTGTCAGTTCGGCGGTGAAATCGAGGCCGTCGTCATACACCTCGCTGTTCAACTCGAGCATGCGTTTGGCGAAGGCGATGCCATGTTCGCTTTCGCGCATTGCCACCAATCGCAGAGTCTTAGCTAATCGTTTATCTGTTGTCGTCTGCGCCCACTCCGTGAAAGCTGCACCTGCTGCTGTCTCTGCTCGCGAAACCGAGTTAAGTAGCGGAATAAAAGTTGGTGTTTTGGTCATTTCGTCTCCCAAGTCTGTCTAAGCATCGCGCGTTCCGATGTCAACGGGCCATTGTGCGTTGAGTAATTATCGTGGCCCTCACGCGATCGACTCAACAATGAATCTCAGCTGGTGCTTTAACCTGCGAGAGGTCCCAGCAGAACTTGGCCTGGCAAGTTGCCGGTGTGTTCTTGGTCAAGGGTCAAGGTTGAGCCGTTGACGACGGTGGCTTTGATGCCGACCGATTTTTGAGTGAGGCGAGTAGCCCCACCCGGAAGGTCTTGAACCACTGCGGGCATCGCTGGGCCGACGGTGTCGGGGTCGAAGACGCAAATGTCGGCTTTTAATCCTTCGCGAAGTAGCCCCCGGTCATGAAAACCCCATGCTGTCGAGGGTAAAAGAGTGAGTCCCCGGACTGCCTCTTCCAGCGTGAACGCCTGTCGCTCTCGAGTCCAATGCCCCAACACGTGTGTTTGGATTGAGCTGTCCATAAGTTGGCTCACATGAGCGCCTGAATCGGAGAACGTCGTAATGCAATGGGGGTGTTTCATTATCTCCAGCACGACATCTTGGTCGCCGTTCGCAATCGGCTGGAGGAAGAACTGCTCGAAGTCAGATTCGACCGCTAAGTCGATCATGCATCGGGCGGGAGAAACGCCTCGTTGCGCCGCCACCTCAGCGACAGTTTGGTAGGGCGGCATCGGGCCGTCCATGACTCGAATCCAGTCGTAGTCCGGTTTGCGAGCTTCGGCTCCGACACCCTTGGTCCATGACCCATCTTCAGCGGCAGCGATAAGTTTGTCGAGCATGGAGGGGTCTTGCAGAGCGCGTTTCTGCTCATCAAGTGGCCATGTTCGAAGCTCTTTCCACTCCGGCAATCCATCAAACGGGATCTGGGTCTTGAACGACAAGACCACGTTGAACTCTCGGGCGTGGGCCTGGCCGAACATGCGCCCGCCGCGGGCTGCGGTGCGATCGAGTAGGTCAAGCATGACTCGATGTTCACCCTTGGGGAAGCGGCCCGAAGCAATGCCGAAGGTGATCGGGCAGCCCGTCTCGACCGCTAAGTCTTCCAGCCGACCGTAGTAATCTTTCTGTTTTTCTGGGTCACGGCCGACGTCCTCACCGGCGATCTCAAAGATACCTGCCCCCTCGCGGCCCATGACGCGAACCAAATTCGCCACCTCATCCCAGGTGGCGATGCGACTGGCCACTGGGCGGTCATCGGAAGTCTGATGGTTGAATGTGCGACTCGTCGTGAATCCTAAGGCCCCTGCTCGAAGCGAAGCACGAAGCTCGTCCGCCATAATCTGCATGTCTGCGTCGCTGGCCTCCTCCGAAAAAGCCCGCTCGCCCATAGCCCACGTACGTAACGCGGAATGCCCGACGTAGCCGCCATAATTGATTCCCTTTGGCAGTTTCTCGAGCGCTTGGAGGTACTCGGGATAGGTCTCCCAGGTCCAGTCAATCCCGGCTGCCATTGCTTCAGCTGATATGTCTTCCGCTCGTTCGAGGTTTCGGACCACCAGCTCACGTTCGGTTGCACGTGCCGGCGCGAGAGTGAAGCCGCAGTTGCCCATCACCACCGAGGTGATGCCGTGCCAGCAAGACGAAGTGCCAAGCGGGTCCCAGTTAATTTGGGCATCCATGTGAGTGTGACCGTCGATGAACCCTGGGGTCACCACATGACCTTCGGCGTCAATCTCCTCGGCACCCTTTTCGGTGATACGACCGATCTTGGCGATCTTGTCTCCGATTACGCCTACGTCGGCTCGATACCGGGCCAGTCCTGACCCGTCGACGACGATTCCGTTTCGAATAACCAACTCGTATGCCATCACTACCCCAATCAAGGATGATCTCTCATCCGATAGTAGTGGTGAGAGACCGAAGCAAGAAGCGACAAACAGGACCAGACTCGACAAGTCTGAAAGAATTCCATTACTGAAATATCTCTTTCTAAGCGTCGAAGAAGTAAATGTTGTCTTGGCGGCGTGCAAAAGTGCAGAGGTTCAGCAAGATCCAACAAACGGAGTAGGGATAGCTCATGAAAATCGGTTGGGCGTCGATGGGTGACCTTTTACAGGACCCGATCACTGGTGAACTTATGTCACAAGCCGAACGCCATCGCATGTTGGTGGACGGCGCTGTCGCTGCCGAAGAGGCAGGGTTTTGGTCTGCATCGCTGGGTGAGCACCACTTCTGTAGTTACGTCATTTCGGCTCCACCAGTTGTTTTGGCGGCGATGGCGGAACGCACGTCGCGGATTCGGCTGGGGACCGCCGTGGCTTTGGGGGCAAATAACGATCCCATTCGCTTGGCCGAGGACTACGCAACTTTGGATGTTCTTTCTGGCGGTCGCGTAGAGCTGGTCGTTGGGCGAGGAAATCTTTATGAACACACTTATGAGGCGTTCGGTCAGGATCCGGCGGTGTCGCGACCGATGTACGAGGAAAGGGTAAGTCTTTTGGTGCGGGCCTTGAGAGAGGAGCAGTTGGACTGGTCGGGGGATTTTCGCTCACCATTTCGGAACTTCACCACCCAACCTCGGCCGCTGCAGGACAAGCTTCCGATATGGGTCGGGGGAGGTAGTTCAGTCGAATCTGTGGAATACGCCGCGAGGATGGGGTTACCTCTTATGCTTCCGGGCGTATTTGGCCCTCCAAAGTATTTTGTGCCGCTAGTCGAGCGTTACCGAGAAGCTTGGGAGGAACACGGCCACCTGCCTCAAGACTGTCAAGTCGGAACAATTGCTCACACCTTTATGGCTTCATCGAGTCAGGAAGCGTTCAGTATCAGCGGCCCTCGTTTCAAGGTCTATATGGAATGGGTCAGAGATCTGTTGCGTTTGAGTACGCCGGCATTAGGTGACCTGATCAGAGAAACCGATCTAAGGCAGATGACAGAGCGAGGCCCGACGGTGTGTGGAAGCCGCGAAGAGGTGCTCGACAAAATGTCTACTTACCGCGACACCCTCGGACTAGATGTTTACCTTTTGATGTGCGACCTGGGTGGCATGCCGGCTCCCGAGCTCATCGAAACGCTCTCCTGCTTTGGTTCGGAGATTCTCCCAGAGTTTGCCTGAGAACCACGTTGGGCTCAGTCAGTTGTTCTTGTTTCGCTGCAGCGCGCATATCTCAAGCTTTTAACGCACCCTCGACTCTCTTTCTGAGCGTGACAACCGCGACCTTTCTGCGCTGCCTGGGCGGTTACAAGACAAGCCCGTGTCGACACACTCAGGTTCAGTAACCGAGTTCTTGCGCCGCCCGGTCGAGTGCTACTGTCACCGACCACTCCGTGCGAGCTAGCCGCAGGTCAGTGTTAGAACCATCGGCGTAAAGCCCAGCAGCACTCATCCAAAAAGCAGCCGAACGCATAGCGTAGAGAAGTTGGTAATAACGGCAACTTTCATCATCAATTTCGATGCCGGTCATTGATTGGTACCGCTCATAGAACAGGTCGCGGGGCACTACATTCGACAGTAAATCAGTGCCCTCTCGGTTTAATTCAGTGAGCATGTACGCGACGTCGTACATAGGGTCACCAATCACCTGGAGTTCCCAGTCGAGCACGGCACTCACATGGTCATGACTAATCAGGACATTGCCGGTCCGGTAGGCCCCGTGGACCAAGGTAAGACGGTCCGTGGATGGTGCATGCGTCTCTAGCCAACCAGTGAGGTCGTCGAGGATTGGATGTCCCGAATGGCCGGATTCGTCGATAAGCCCGCGCCATTTTGTGATCTCGCTGCGCGCAAATGAATCTCCTGTGTCCGGCACTCCCAAAAAGTCGAGTCCTGCGTCACGCCAGTTGACGTTATGTATTGCCGCAAGAGCGTCTATGAAACTCAGAGGAAGCACACCACGTTCAGCTGCAGCGGAGTAGTACTCGCGACCTGTTTTGCGCCATGGGCTTGGACACTCTCCGCTTACCTTTTCCATTACCAACGCCGGTGCACCAAGCACAGCGGGGTCCGCTTCATACCAGAAAACCTTCGGGGCGGGCACATCGGTGCTTTCAAGGCAACGGAGCACTCGGAACTGTTCACCAAGGTCTGAGGTTTGTCGGAGCAGGGCGTTACCCGGGTCGCGCCGCAGACACATACCTCGTCGCTGCTCGCCTTCGGCGCTGGACCATACGGCGTCAAAGAGCCAGGTTTCATGAGACCAGCCCACGGCGATGCGCGTGAGGTCCTCGATGGTCACACTGCCATCGATCTCCAGTCGCTCCCTCAAATAGTTCGCCATCATCGCTTCGATCTCAGGAGCAGTGCTCATTGAGCGATCTCCATGCGGCGGTCAATGTCGGCCCGTAACACGGGTCGGATCAACGAAAGCGCGTCTTCAACCAACTTTTCGCCGGCCCCCCACGCGTATAGCTCGCGGATCAAGGCTCCCAGCGCAGCAACTTCGAGGGTTGCCTCGGCTGCTACGCGTGCATGGGCGACTACATCTGGGGCGTCGATAAGGATCCCGGCGAGTTGTTTGTGCAACACCGCTACCTCTTGCTGCTCGACCATAAGGTGGTCAAAGGCAAACATGACCTGCTTAGAAAGGCGTTCGAGGATCACCGACGCCATGAAAGTCTGTGTGCGCGTGTACTCGTCAGTTACCGCTGGCCCAATTTCGGCACGCAATTTCGCTGAAAGCCTTTGGAGTTGCTCCCCGAGAGGCAAGCTCATGGTCTTAGCTCCCAGTCGTAAGACCTCGCCGCAGCGGACCATCGGTGGATCGGCCACATATCTTGGTCTTCACCCCACCAAACCTCTCCGGTGTCAGTTCGCTCCCAACGGATCAGGCTGTTGATATCGATGAAGGTGTGGCGGTTAATGATGATTCGACTGACCGAACTCCCCTTCACGGCGAACGACTGTCCGGCAGCGTCAACCGCGTTGAGTTCGATTTCGTCGACCCATCCGTTTTTCTGATCGCGCTTCACCGACCGCTCACCGTCTAACAAGCCAACGGCCTGGTCCTCTCGTTGCACGAACCCATAGGCGATTCGGTCGGAACCGTCGCGGGTGTTCGTGACGGCTAGAAAGCCTCGCCCATCTGCCCCGGCTCCGGTGACGTAAGCGCCTTGTCGTGGGCGATTTTCGGGACGCCGACCCCATGTTCGGTCTCGCATTGACCAACAATCAATGTCGATCTTTTCGCCGTGCAGTTCGACAGAGCCGGTGAGGTGGCCAATTTGATCAAAATGGGCTGCTTTACCGAACGTAGAACCAGTGGCCACTAGGGGACGCGGTTCCGTCACGGCTGAAAATAGGAGGTCTATGATTAACCGTCCAGGGTCGTCATACCCCACCTGATAAACCATCTTCGGTTCCTCGACCCGTATCTTTACGCCAGTTGGGAGCTCGCAGTCGCGAAGGTCAACATCGGGCGGCAACTCAAGTGCCGTGTAATTCGAGGAGTAAAGCACCTCCCAGGGCAGATGCGCCGAGTCGTCCCACAGCCAAGCCCCGCCCGCCACTGTGCCAATGTTGTGGCGTGTCATCGTGTACAGCCAACCGCCGAGTTTCCTCTTGGGGTGGTGGAACGAAAACCAAGCGGTTTCGGTGAACCACCATTCGTCACCGCTGAGGTGACCGTGCAGGGCGTCGTCTTCGAAACCGAACACCGGCATGTCCTCAAGAGGCGTCATCGGGGTCAGCCTAATGAGTCAGCTGGCCCTGAAAGTGGTTGGAGCTGTGGGCGTTAGCAGCATTCGACCGACAAATATGAAAAGTCTGACGTCCTTATATGACGGGGTTCGCGGTTAACGCCGAAATGGCTCACCGCCGGTCTCCTCGCCGCGCACGTCAGGCGCTATGGCCCACGTGGCGGGGTTGGTGATCAATTCAGAGATAGCGTCGGAGGCCGCTTCGAGGAGTTCCTCGCCTTTGATAGCAGTCGCTGTGCTGGGGTCGCCTAACACACCGTTTGCTGTCACGGCTGCGAGGTTGCGCCAGCGAAACGAACCCTCCCCCGCCGCCAGAAAGCCAAGATCCGCTTCGGTTCGGTGCGACGCAAGATCGCTGTCATCCACCAGATCGGGCGCCAACTGCAACATCATCGACGTTTCAGCTTCGCCAGCGTGCAACACATTTGACTGATCTTGCAACAGCGGGCCGAACCGGCTTGCTGCTTCTAGCCAGTAGGTCGCCGCTACCACCGTCATTTCGTCGAGTTCTAGAGTGAGGTCCTGAGCAATCAACTTGCTGGCGTCAATGTTGCCGCCGTGGCCGTTCAGGATCAGCACGTCGGTGAATCCGTGCCGTCGCACGCTGTCGACGATGCATCGGAACACCGAAAAGAGTGTCTGGTAGTCCAAGGTGATGGTGCCGCCGAAGGGCATGTGATGTTCCGACAGGCCGGTCCAAATCACGGGTAGCACCACGGTCGGCCGGTGGCCCTGCGCCTTACGTGCCGCGCGGTGTGACACCTCGGTGGCCAATCGACTGTCTACTTGCACTGGGAGGTGGGGCCCATGCTGTTCCATCGCAGCTACTGGTACAACGACGACCGCGTTGTCTGTCGCCAGCGCCCGGAGCTCGTGCGCTTTCAGGTTCGCCCATTCGATCGAGGTCATGGCGCGCAGGCTAATGTGATTTGGCTTTGCGGACGGCACAGGACCTGCGCCTCGATAGATGAACCAGATCAGGGTTCACCGCTCCTGCTCACCATCTGCAGCTTCGATCACTTCCACTCGGCCTGCAGATGTGACCGCCCTGCGCGGGGATGGCGGGTTAGGTACTTTCAGCCAACGTCGAGGCCCAAGCCGTCGCTCAGCACCCGGTACTGTCGTTCCGCGTCGTTTTGGGCAACTAACTCGCGATCCTCGCTTCGGTGGACTGCACCATCAGGCGCATATTGCACGATGTAGCTCTTACGCACGTGCTCGGTGAGATTTGGTCCGGTTCGGTGCGGGGTGAGTGAGGAGAACACCACGATGTCACCTGCCGCGGCGTGAATTGGGATCGCTTCGCTGGAAGAGGTTGTGCAACGCCAGCCCAACGGTGTTAACTCGTGCGCCAGAGTGCCGTACTGGTGAAGTCCCGGGATCACCCAGGGGCATCCGTTGTTCTCGTCGGTGTCAGTCAGAGCGATCCAACATGTGAGGTATTGCTGGGGCTCAAGGTAGGTGTATCCGTTGTCCTGGTGAAACGGGAACTCTTCTGGATTGCCTGGTTTCTTGTAGACCGCCTGATCCCAATACAGCCGAACATCGGGACCGACGAGGTCGTGGCAAAGACCGATGAGAGGCTCGGCGGTACTGAAGTGACGCAACTTGCGTGATCGTTTCACGAGATGTTTGGTGAAGGTAATCGCGTCGGCCTTAGAGATAAAGACCCGACCGTCGGGCTGCGCCCGCAGAAACTCCTCGGCCTCGCGTTCGAAAGGATCGATCTCCTCGATGAGATCTGCGACCTGTTCGGCACTGAAGGCGCCCTCATACAGAAAGAATCCCTCCTCGGCGAACTGGGCGACCTGCTCAGCGGTCGCGGCTCGCCCCGAAAGAGGCGACGGCTGCCACGCAAAGGCCTCGTTGAACGGATGCAACTGGGGCGCAGTCACTCGACTCGTCTCTCGCCGACTGACATCCAATCGTTGATAGGCGCTGGACGTTCCGCCAAGTCGACGGTTCCTCGTTCGCCGAAGTGGTAGACCATCGCTGCTCGAATCCCATCGGAGTTGTTGTCCTTGGATCGATGCATCAAGTGGCTGTGAAAGACGAGCAGGTCACCCGCTGCCATGGTGACGGGCGTCTCACCCGACATGTCATGATCGAGAATCTCCACGTAACCCTGATTGGCATCTGGTCGTCGATCTAGAAGGTGCTCATGGAGAGGTTCGCGATGCGAACCTGGCACCACGTGCAGGCATCCATTATCGAGCGTTGCTTCGGTCACCGCGAGCCACACACCGACCTGCGGGCCACGGTCGAAAGGAAAATAGAAGGCATCTTGGTGCCAGGGTTGACCCCAGGCGCCGGGGTTCTTGAAAATAAATTGCGACAAGAAACAGTCGATGTCAGTGCCAAGGAGATGTTGCACCGACGCGACAAGGTCAGGCTGGGTCGCAAATTCGTGGAATACCGAATCTCGGTGGATCTTGAAGACCTTCGACACGCGTTCCTCGGCCCGCGCCTCAGGGCCCACTGATTCGGCCAAATTTCTTTCCGGATGCACAATGGCCGCGCCAGCTACGCCGCTCCCCTCGGCCTCTCGCGCCAAATCAATCGCTCGCCGCAACATAGCGTCGCAGGTGTTCAAGGACGAAAAACCTTTAACGAGAAAAAAGCCATCGCTGTCGAACGCAGCAGAGTCGCTAGCGGATAGAAACATCGATCGTTGTCCAGTCGGCAACGGCAACCGCTTCGATTTCCGGCATCTCCTCAGGATAGGACCACAAGTCCGAGCCTCGCTTGTTTCATCAGCAAACGTTGCGGGTCAACAGCGATGATGGGAGCAAGACAACTGGGTACCGATCTACTTATGCGGTGGCACAGCAGCGCTATGGATCTATGTTTCAATCCGATTCGAAATTTCGTGGGGCAAGCGACGAAAAGGGTCCAATGTTCAATGCGGTAGGGGTGATCGGGCTCACTGAGGTAAGTCACAGCACAAGGTTTGTGGCCTACGTCAAGTTCGTCGGGCAGTTAGGGCCAAAAGCAGTACCCAAGTGCGATGACTAAGGTGCTCTAACGAAGCTCGCGTTAGCTATCGCCAGTGATTAGGTGACGCCAAGAGTCCAAGGACTCAACGATCAGGAGTCTCGAAATTTGATTTCTCGAACGAACGCCGCCCCTGTTGTTTTGGGAGCAGTGGCATTCGGCAAACCCAAACCAACCACACGCGACCACCCGCTGTCGTCGGACGACTCTTGCAACGCGCTCCTTGCGGCATTCACAAACCTGGGAGGACGGGAGTTAGATACCTCGCGCGTGTACCAAGATGGTAATTGTGAAGCAGTAATAGGTCGGGTTCCTGCGGGCGCACCAATGATTATCGGCACGAAATATCATCCGAGTCTGCCCGGAGGCCCAGTTGCGCAAATGGCCCAGACCTTAGAAGCGCTAAATCGCGACAAAGTATCGATCTACTACCTGCACGTACCTTCGACAGAAATTCCGCTCGAAGACACCTTGAAAGAAATTAACGACTGCTACGCAGCTGGCCAACTGGAGGCGTTTGGCCTGTCCAATTTTCCGGCATGGCAAGTCGTAGAGATCAGCCAATACTGCAACCGGATGGGATTTGTTTTACCGACCGTGTACCAAGGCGTTTTCAACGCTGTCAACCGAACCGCTGAGTACGAACTGCTACCTGTTCTAAGAAACTACGGGATCCGCTACTACACCCACGGCACCCTCGCCAGCGGCTTCCTCACCGGAAAATATCGTCGGGGGGTGGACCCCGTCCCCGGAGTGGACCGGTTTGCCCAGAGACGGCGAATCAAGCAATACCAGGAGAGGTATTTGCATCGGCCAGAAATGTTTGATGCTTTGGAAGCAATCACCGAAGCATCTGAGCGCGCCGGTGTCTCAACAATGGAGGCGGCGATCCGTTGGACGCAACACCACTCTGTAGTTGATGCGGACCTCGGAGACGCGATCCTGATCGGGGTCTCACGCTTGGAACAACTCGAACCCATCATGGCAGCGTCCGAAGGTGGTCCGCTCCCCCAAACCGTTGTGGATGCTTTCGAGGTTGCACACGGTTTAGTGAAAATGCGCTCCGAATATTACTTGCAATATCCCTACCCGAAAGAGGGAAGTCCGTGGCGGTTACGGCTGTGAATTGCCACTTTATGGATAGCTGCCACAGATCTACTTCCAGGCTAATTTGATCCCCAGATCCGACGATCAGAGGGGCGTTGGGTCCACACACCCCTCCAAGTGAGCGATACGGCAGCCGACCTCGATTGCATAGTTTTTGAGGCAACGGCGTGAAACTCGGGTCATCATCGCGTACATCTGGCGGTAGGTGGATGTTGAGGCGATTTGCATTGATCCCCGGTTCGTGCTCAGCTATTGCCGTTATCAAGAGCGGTGCACACCCGTGCATCCGGCAACCTGGGGCGGACACCCAAGGTGCTTCCTGCCTTTGGCAGGGATAAGGCGAAGGTCTTAGGACCCGAGCAACGAAGTGTTCCTGAGAGTTTGCTTTAGCTGCTTCTCAAGATTCTGGTGTCGCACAAAATCCGCCTCCGATGTCGATTTGGAACATTTTCGGGGGCAACAATGGGCAACAAAGCAGGCCATAGAACAAGAAAAGAGCGCGTGGTCTCAGTTTCCGAGCCGAAGATCGAAAATCGGCGTCGTCTCGCCTCACCGCCGAGTGCCTATTCCCGCCTCTTGAGCCAACACCAGTCGCTGTTGCTTGACGGAGCTATGGGAACGCAACTTTTTTTGCGCGGACTGGGACCGGGCGATTCACCCGAACAACTCAATCTCGTCAACCCCGACATCGTGCAAGCCGTCCACACCGAATATCTAAATGTCGGATCAGACATCATTTTGACCAACACGTTTGGCGGCAACCGTCATCGACTCGCTCTACACAACCTCGAACATAAGGTGCACGAAGTGAACAGCGCTGCTGTTCACATAGCGAAACAAGCGGCCCTTGGGTTTGAGTCACTTGTCGCCGGAAGCATCGGCCCACTCGGAGAACTTTTAGTTCCTTTGGGACCAATCTCAGCCGCCGCGGCTCTCGATGCTTTTCAGGAACAAATAAGCGGTCTTACAGTTGGCACCCCTGGCCGGAGCGCAACTCAATCTGTCGATCTGCTTTGGATTGAAACTATGAGCAGCCTCGACGAAGCGGTAATCGCCATTGAAGCCTGCCGCCAACTAAGCAAGCTGCCAGTTGCAGTCACCATGAGCTTCGACACCCACCGCCACACGATGATGGGTGTGTCACCGGCGAACGCCGTCAACGCTCTACTTGACGCCGGAGCTAGCGCCGTTGGTCTTAACTGCGGCAACAGTCTCGACGACAACGAAACGGCAATTACGGAAATGCGCCGAGTTGCTCCCGACGCAACACTGATAGCGAAACCAAACGCTGGCGTTCCCGAATGGCGAGGTGCGGAACTTGCTTATTCAGGGACACCGACACTGATGGCTGACTTCACTTGTCGCCTTCGAGACTTCGGCGTGCAACTCATCGGGGGCTGTTGCGGGACGACCCCGGATCACATCTCAGCCATGCGATCTGCTTTGTCAAACCCAAGTCATCGCTCGTCAGCTTGACACTCCACATAGCGACCCCCTAAACCAACTTCTGTCTACACCCGACCCTAAAGTTTCGAGCATGGCTCACCGCAACCTCTCCCAGATAGTGACTGCCCACCGCCAGCTCGAAGGAGCGGGTTTCGCTGTTTATCGTCCGTTTCCGTCAACTTCATTGGAGATGCTTGATCCATTTCTAATGTTGGATGAAAAAGAACCAACTGATTATGAGCCGGGTGAAGCGAAAGGCGCGCCAGATCACCCTCATCGTGGGTTTGAAACAGTGTCGTATGTTCTCGAAGGAGAAACCGAACACATGGACTCACTTGGAAACCACGGTGTGATCCGAAAAGGCGACGTGCAGTGGATGACTGCGGGTGACGGCATTATCCACAGTGAAATGCCGTCACAAAAAATTCAGACCAACGGCGGACGCGTTCACGGATTTCAGCTATGGGTCAACCTTCCAGCGATTCATAAACGGGCCACACCTCGCTACCAAGCGATCACCGCTGATCAAATCCCCGTCGTCGAAGGTGACGGCTGGAGAGCGGTTGTCATTGCGGGGGAAGTTCTGGGAGTACGCGGTCCTGCTGGCACTCATACGCCAATCTGTTATTCGCACATCACCCTTCAACCCGCCAGCTCACTCGAGCTGGAACTTCCGGCTGATCACCAAATCGGGTTGTACGTTTTCGACGGAGCAGGACTCTTCGGCGCAACCCAAACGCTGGTGAAAGAGCACGAGATGGCAGTCTTCGAACCATCTGATGGAATTGTCCACTTGTCGGCAGCTGAGGCTCATTCAGACACTCAAATACTCTTAATGGCAGGGCGGCCGATACGAGAACCAGTGGCCCGTTATGGGCCCTTTGTCATGAATTCAGAAGCTGAAGTCCATGAAGCGATGGAAGATTATGAGGCTGGCCGGATGGGCAAAATCATTCCAACGGGCACTACTTAACGCGATCCGCATTCTTCAGGTGGATAAATTTTTCTGCACTCTTGTTCTGTGCCCCAAACCCAGATCGGGAACGTGTTTGTGGAATACAAACCCACTTCAGGTAGCGCCGACGAGTTCACCGACTAATACGGCTACTCACCCTTGTCTGTAAGACTCGCCAGGTATGGATATCGAAACGCTCTTGGCCAAACA